>Ga0209723_1000062_pt1 | contig 207064 bp, 177 predicted proteins | sample BiotimSIPDNA_2_FD_185750 | JGI IMG/M metagenome (GOLD analysis project Ga0209723, IMG submission 185750) | Anaerobic biogas reactor microbial communites from Washington, USA - Biogas_R2 time_0 SIP DNA (SPAdes) (version 2) | ecosystem: Engineered > Bioreactor > Anaerobic > Unclassified | place...
CACACCGACACGAGCCGTCGGACGGGGCTTTGCTGCAGAGCATTCGAAAACCTGGCGAAAGACGGGCGCGTCAACATATGGGAGTCGGCGGCACAAAAAATGGGAGCGGCTTAAAAGCTACGGTCCAAAGTTCTTGGAAAACATCGTCCAGGCAATATCGAGGGACATCCTCGTGTATGCCATGAAAACGCTGCGGTGCTGCAGCATTGTCGCCCACGTCCATGATGAACTGATTATCGAGGCAGACAAGCGGATGTCGCTTACAGCCGTGTGTGAACAGATGGGGCGGACGCCGCCCTGGGCGTAGGGATTTCTGCTCCGTGCGGATGGGTATGAGGCCGAATTTTATAAAAAAGACCAAATCGTTTCTGAAAACGCTCAAAACCGATGCTTCACTTGTGGTTTTGGGCGTTTTTAGAAATTATCGTTTCTATAATTGCTCATAACTATTGCATTTTCTCTTGTTTTGTGCTAATATAAAAACAAAGGAGGTCTTGCAATGGAGCTGTATAAAGAACTGGCTGCCCTGCGCTGCTTTACCCATAACGACATGGTACAGCTTACCGGATCGGAAAGCGCAGCCATATGGAGTATAAAGAGTTATTTAAAAAAAGGTTATATCGAACGGGTGCGGCGCAACCTGTATGCCGTCATCAGTATGGAAACACAACAGCCGATCCCGAACCGTTTTCAAGTCGCATCGCGTATAACTGATGATTCCTTCGTGTCACATCATAGCGCATTTGAGCTTTACGGATATGCAAATCAGGTGTTCTATGAGGTATATTTCTCTACGGAGAAGAAAGTCCGGCCATTCGATTATGATGGTCTGCATTACCAGCCCGTATTGTGGCGTGGGAATGATAATATCACGGAGACGAATAACGGAGTGCGTGTTACATCACTTGAAAGAACAGTAATAGACAGCATCGCTGACTTTATAAAGATCGGCGGTTTGGAGGAACTGCTGCGATGCCTTGCGCTTATACCTTCCCTCGATGAAGCAAAGCTGCTTGAAGTATTGGAAGCATATGGGCGCGGACAGCTTTATCAGAAAGCCGGGTATATCCTTGAGGCATACAAGGACGCACTGTCTTTATCGGAGACGTTTTTCTCAGAATGTATGAAACGCTCATCTTCCAGTAAAACCTATCTGTTCGATAGACAGGATGATTTTGTGTTTCATCGGAAATGGCTTTTGTATGCGCCGAATGATCTGAAGAAACTTGTTGATAAGGGAGTGAATGACTATGATGCAGTTTGACCGCATATCTCTCGGCAGACAGGCTAAAGAGCTTGGCTTCGTCAGGGATGCATTTGAGAAAGTGTGCCGTCTTGCTGATATACTGTCATTCATGGAAAGCGATGCGCTGCTTTCGGATACGCTGGCATTGAAGGGCGGTACTGCCATCAATCTGACCATGTTCGATCTGCCTCGTTTGTCGGTAGATATTGATATGGATTACTCAAAAGATGTTCCGAGAGAAAATATGCTGCGGGAACGGGAGCAGATAACCGATCATATCCGAAAATACATGACCGCATCGGGATACAGTCTAAGCCCGAAATCCAAGCAGTATCATGCGTTGGATTCTTTTGTGTTTGAATATGTCAACGCAGGCAGAATTAAGGACAATTTGAAAATTGAAATTAATTATATGCTGCGCTGCCATGTGTTCCCTGTTTCCCGCAGAGTTGTTGTCCTGCCCTGGAATGATGACAAAATTACCGTGTTAAGCGTTGATCCGATGGAGATTTTCTCTGCAAAGGCTGTCGCACTGATGAACAGATCGGCCGCCCGCGATCTGTATGATATGTTTAATCTGCAAAAATACGGACTGTTTGACAAATCGCAGGGGGCTGTTTTCAAAAAGTGCATCATGTTTTATTCCGCAATATCATCGGAGAATTTTGACTTCAGCGGGATCGGGAACATATCAGCACAGAAGATAAAAACGGATCTTATTCCCGTTCTGCGGAGAGCGGAACACTTTGATCTCCCGACAGCAAAGGCAAAGGTGGAGAAATACTTGAAAGGGATTCTTCTCCCGGAGAACGATCTTTCATTTTGGTCGGCGTTTGCAAAAGGAGCATATAAACCGGAGTCTCTGTTTGACGATCCCGAAATCCTGTCAAGGATAGCGGAACATCCAATGGCGCGGTGGAAATGCAGCAGGAAAACGACTGAATAAACCAAATATGCTGTGTCAGCAGCAGATAAAAACGATATCGCTCTGAAAGAAGCGGTAAAAACGGCGATACCGGAGTTTATGCGGTTTAACATTGTAGAAAGCGATGTGCGGAATGTCATCTGAACACGGCTTTGAGTTTACAAAAGAAAATATCGACCTCTATCTGAAAGAGATCGCGAAAGAATACCGGATTAATACGGAAACAAAAAAGCCCCATCATTTCTTAGAGGAAGAGCTCCTCAGACAATCATTCCTGCCTGAGCGGGAAATGATGTGATAAAAATAGACGGAAATCAGGCGAAACCGTCAAGCTGTTTCGGTATCTTTCGCTTTTCCTGCTTCGGCACGATCACGTCACCAACGCCGAAATCAATACCGAAAGGCGTTTTAGTGTTCTTGATCTTCGCCACGAGGGAAGCACCGATTCCGGTGTATTTCTTCGCCACCGCAATGGGAGCCATGTCCTTAATCTCAAAGGTTATAAAATCATTGCCGGTATCGGTTGCTATAATTTCCTCCAAAATTACTTTGAGCTGTTCCGGCGTGTTGGGCATCTTTCTGAGAAGGAAATCAATGTCAACGGTAACACGGCTGTCGCAATCAGTAAGGGAGTAGATGAACAGCCCGCCTTTCAGAACAAGATTTTCTGCATATTTGGATTTTTCCAGACGGCGCAGGAACTCTTCCTGGCAGAAAAGCTGCAAGCAGAGTTGATAACTTCTGCCGCTTTTAACAGCTTTGTTTTTTAGCCGTGCAAGCACGGATGCAGCCATATCAGCCATTCAGCAGTACCTCCATTACATTCATCATCTTTTTGTAAACGCCCATTTCCTTTGCGTATTTGGAAAGGTTAGCAAGGTTTTTCTTTTCGTCCGAAACATAGGCGTTGATTGCTTTATTGAATATCTCGTTGTCAAGCTTCGTGCGATATTTGAAGCAGTCGCATATCGTGCGTTCACGGTCATATACAGGCAGCGTTACGCCGTTGAATGTCCCCGTCGTTTCGCCCAAATGGTACATATCATTCTGAACATAATACGCCTTTACCGGCACTTTTTCCTGTATGGCTTTTACGGTTCTGGAATAGGATCGGGGAACGGTAATCGTCCATTCGCGGGGAGCAAAGTCGCTATAACCGTAATAAAACAGTGCTGATTCAACACATACGATTCCCTGTGTCATCAATTTGGAAAGGAGAAGTTCTTCTTTGAGCTCGTCCCCAATGGACAGCTTGTAATAGCCGTGCTTGACACGTTCAATATAACCCTGCTTAAAAAGCGTATAAACATCCTGCTCTTTCAGTCCGGCAGAAATGAAATCAGATTTCTTTGCAACTTCGCCGACTGTGTTAAAAACATTATTTACAATATCGTGCTTGCTCAAACTGCCACCAACTTTCTGCACGCAGTATTCGCATTATGCGTGTTTATATTATAATAGATTGTCCCCTAATATGCAAGAGGTTTACCACGCTTTTTTAAATTTTGCGTGTAATATTTGAAAATATATTGCAATTTGAAGTTAAGTACGCTATAATACTCACATACCACTTGTGTATTATCCACGGTGCAACTATCGGAGTTATCAACCCTGATAACGAAATGATAACAGGAGTTTTTTAACTCAGGATAATACGGAGACATTAGATAATCGAAACATCAAGAGCAATAAACGCTAAGCAAAAATACTCATTATTGGCGGCAGTAGCGAGTATCTTGACATAGCTGATAAGGTTTTTATGATGGAGGATTATGTGCTCAAGGACATCACATTGGATATCGCAGACAACCAAAATGAGTACATGCCCGCAAGCGCCTTGAAGGTCGAAAAGCTGCCCCGCTGGGTGCAGGAGAGGTTCATGCGCACCGGCCCCATGGGCACATACGTAAAGGGTGGCGCCGGAAACAGGATACGGGAACACCTTGCGGTCGCCGAGAAGAGCATTGTCGTGGGCAGTTACAGTTTCGATGTATCCAAGATTGAAACCCTGATATCCAGGCCACAGCTCGTGGCGATAGCTTTCATTATCCGAGCAGTTTTGAATAACAATGCCGCGTCTTGCTTTAATCTGTACGAGCAGGTGTGCGATGTGTACGCGAAAGTCCAGCGCGAGGGATTTGAATCTATATACACAAATATGTTTCTCATAACGCCCGAGATGGATCTGCCCTGCTTACAGGATGTTCTGTTTGCCATCTCTCGGCTCAGGCATATCGAAACGGTACGGGGGAATGAGGATGATGAGGACGACGGTGAAGCCGAGGACATGACGCAATTTACTCAGTTTAATGTCGAGCTATTGAGCGAGCGCTCGTAGTCTACACAATTGGGCTAGCGTAATATGGATAAGAGGGATCAGATGAACGACAACAGGGCAATCATTCGACAGATTCTGACGGAATGCTTGGAGGGAACCGTGGATCAGGGGACATCCGTCCAGAGATAAAGGTTGTGGACGATCTTCATTTAGATTCGATCGTTTATATCCTGCTCGTTGTTATGGTAGAGGAAGCATTCGGAATAGAGATCCCTGATGAGAAGCTCAGCTATGATCTCTACAAAAGCTACGGAGACATGGAGGATATGTCCATTGTGTATGCCATGGAAACGCTGCGGTGCTGCAGCATTGTCGCCCATGTCCATGATGAACTGATTATCGAGGCAGACAGGCGGATGTCGCTTACAGCCGTGTGCGAACAGATGGGACGGACGCCGCCCTGGGCGGAAGGACTTCTGCCCCGTGCGGATTGGTATGAGGCCGAATTTTATAAATAAGACCAAATCGTTTCTGAAAACGCTCAAAACCGATGCTTCACTTATGGTTTTGGGCGTTTTTAGAAATTATCGTTTCTATAATTGCTCATAACTATTGCATTATGAATTTACAAATTTGATGCTGATATTTGCGCTAATTTGGTTTATAATATTAGCGTGAAAGGCGGTTCTATATGACGATGTATCAGCAACTACAATCCATTGCCACACGAAACAATGGCGTATTGACAACAGCCGATGTGTTGGCAGCTGGCATTTCCAAAGATGTTTTTTCAAAATTTATCTCAATAAATCAATATGAACGGGTCTATCATGGGATCTATCTTTCGCCGGATGCGTGGCGGGATGATGCGTATCTGATGCAGCTCCGCTGTCCGCAAGTGATTTTTTCCCATAACAGTGCCCTGTTTTACCACGATCTTACCGACCGTGAACCGATGCAGTTTACCGTGACAGCAAAGACCGGTTATAACCCTGTCCATCTGACTAAGGACGGCGTAAAGGTCTACACAGTCAAAGCAGACCTTTATGATGTGGGCATTACGAAAGCAGTTACATCGTTCGGAAATAAGGTAAGGGTATATGACATAGACAGAACCATCTGCGATATTGTCCGCAGCAGGAGCAGCATGGAAACACAAATGTACCACGATGCCTTGAAGCAGTATGTAAGGCGAAAGGACAAGAATCTGCATCGGCTGATGGAGTACGCAGAGAAGTTCCGTGTTGCTAAAATCATTCAGAAGTATATGGGGATTTTGCTATGATAAGGGCATCGAAGCAGCTGAAAGATTTAAGGCAACACCGCGCAATTGGAAAACAAGCGGAGCAATACCTGCCGATGCCTGGAAAACGGCATGACAATGTTGTTATTGTTGTCACAGTGACAAACCGAATCAGACCAACAAGCCCCGCTTATTAGCCAGATACAGGTTCGCCAGTGCGAACAACATATTCAATTTTGCCCTCTGTTTTCGCAACCCTCGATATCGTGTTTTTCTATATGCGAAAAGCCCTTTGACGACGCCGAAAACGTGTTCTACTTTTGCACGCACAGAAGACTTTTCATGCTCCCGGCGTTTGATTTGTGCTTGTGAACGAGCCGGAAGGTTTTTGAATGGTTGACATATCCGACAGGTTATACAAATTCTGCACCAGATAGATCCGAAGCATCAGTTCCAGGTCATAGGGCTTGTTCCCGCGCTCTCCTTTGTAGTAGTGCGGCTGTATCATCCCTATCCATTCGCTCCACGGTATGATCCGTTCAATTTGAGCAAGAAATTCTTTTTTCTTTGTCACGCCAGCCTTTGCGCGGTGTTGCCTTAGATAAAAACAGAAGACAACACAGCTCTGTGTTTTCATAGGACCGCGCGGTCTTCTTTTTTATCCGTATATGCGGACTTGACAAAATATGCCGTCTGGTGTTACAATATCCTCAAGTACATCATCGACAAAAAGGAGTGCACTGCCCATGTCAACCCCCATCAAAGTCGGCGTCGCAGGTCTCGGACGCATCGGTATGAGCGTCCACCGCGACTGTCTGAAGGCGCGTCCCGACAAGTTCACCGTCGTCGCAGCCTGCGACCTCATCGAGAGCCGCCGCGATGCTTATGCGGACCTGTTCGGCTGCAAAACCTATGCCGATTACTACGAGATGATCCGTGACCCGGAAATCGAGGTCGTCGACATCGCCACACGCTCATGCGATCACTATGCGCACGCAAAAGCCGCACTGCTTGCAGGAAAAAGCGTGCTGGTGGAGAAACCGTTCTGCCGTACCTACGCCGAGGCGTGCGAGTTGGTGGACCTCGGAAGTCAGCCTGCGGGACCGCATATCTACGTCCGCCACAACCGCCGCTTCGAGGAAGGCTTCCTCAAGGTCAACGAAATCATCGACTCCGGAATTCTGGGCGAGGTCTTCGAGATCAAACTGACGCGCAACAGTTATCAGCGCCGCAACGACTGGCAGACGATCAAAGAGTTCGGCGGCGGGCAGCTTCTCAACTGGGGGCCGCATATCGTCGACCACGCGCTGCGCTTCTGCGGCGGGAAATATGAGAGCATGTACTCCCAGATCCGCCGTGTGACCGCCGTCGGAGACGCCGAGGACCACATCAAGCTGGTATTCAAGGGCGTCAACGGCCGTATCGTCGATATGGAGATCAGCGGCGGCGCGGCACTCCCGACGCCTGAGTATGTCGTCTACGGTACCCGCGGCAGTCTCATCGGTGAGGGAACCACACTGCGGATGAAGTACCTTGACCCGTCCGTCCCGCTGATGAAAATCGTTGCCGACCCGTCCACGCCCGACAGCGGTACCTACGGCAACAGCGAGAAACTCCAGTGGCTCGAAAAAACCATCACGCTCGACACGCGGGACCACACCGACGTCGTATGGGACTACTTCTACGATGCCTACCGCAACAACAAGCCCTACCCGATCACCTCCGATCAGGCTGCCGAAGTCGTGCGCACCATCGAGGCCGCGAAGCTCGACACCATCTTTGCGTAATCAGTCCTGCGCCCGGGGAGCGTTGCAGTATCCCCGGGCGCGCTTTTTTATTGATGGGAGGGGCTATATGGACATCCGTTATCCCGAAACGCTCCGCTACGCCGCCGGGGAGCTGACACGAATTGCGGGCATCGTCTCCCCCTGCACTGCGCTCTCCGTCACCTTGAACGTCGACCCGACGCTTGCGAAAGATCCCGACGACCTCTACGACATCCGCATCGAACGCGGCGTCGGGACAATCACCGGCTCGAATCCCCGCAGCGTGCTGATGGGTGTGTACGCGTACTTCCACGCGGCGGGCTGCCGCTACCTCAAGCCCGGACCCGCGGGCGAGTATCTGCCTCCGTGCGACTTAGCGTCGTTTGACTGTGTCCTTCGAAAAGCCGCCGCGTACGCCTTTCGCGGGCAGTGCATCGAGGGTGCCGTCAGTTTCGAGAATGTCCGGGATATGATCGACTGGCTGCCGAAAATCGGCATGAACCTGTTCATGTTGGAGCAGGTTGTACCGTTCAACTACATGTCGCGCTGGTATAAGCACGAGGCGAGCACCGTCAAGCAGGACGAACATCCGACGTATGAACAGATCGAAGGCTATACGCGGATGCTCGAACGGGAAATCAAACTGCGCGGCCTGCAGCTCCACGCGCTCGGCCACGGCTATCTGTTTGAGCCGTACGGCGTGCACTACAAGACCTGGGCGGACAAGTACACGCTCTCGGACGAGGCAATCGCGGACGCGGCGATGGTCGACGGCAAGCGCGGGCTGTACCACGGCTCGCCGAACTTCACACAGCTTTGCACGTCGCGACCGGAGGTACGGGCGAAGATGGTGCGCTTCCTGGCGGACTATCTCGAACGGCTCCCGTACATCGACTTCCTGCACGTATGGCTGTCCGACGCGGCGGGCAACTGCTGCGAGTGTGACGAATGCAGGAAGCATCACCCGTGCGACCTGTACGTGACGCTCCTCAACGAGCTGGACGCCGAGCTAACCGCGCGGGGCATTTCTACGCGCGTCGTATTCATCATGTACACCGATACGCTGTGGGCACCGGAGTACGCGCGGTTTGAGCACCCGGAGCGCTTCGTGTTCACGACGGCGCTTGCGCGTGACCACGGCAAATCCTACGACGACACGCCCTACGACGGCGCGATACCGGTCTGGAAGCGCAACGACAACCACATCAAGGCGTCGTTCCCGCTGATGATGAAGTTTTACGAAGCGTGGCGCAAGGTCTTCTCAGGCCCGGCGTTTGCGTTCGAGTATCCGTTCTACACCGACCATTTCAATGACCCCGGCTGTATGGAAGTGGCGCGGGTCGTATGGGAGGACGCGCGGAGCATCCGGGCGTTCGGGTTCGACGGGATCATGAGCGATCAGACGCAGCGGGCGTGCTTCCCAAACGGTCTGGCGCAGACGATCTACGCGGCAACACTCTTCGACCCGTCGACGGATTTTGACGCGTTTGTCGACGATTACCTCACGGCGGCATACGGAGACGACGCGAGGAGAGTACGCACCTACCTGGAGACGCTGACCGCGCTGTTCGACCCGAAGACGCTGCGCGCAAGGCTGACCGAAACGGAGCAGGATACGACGGGCAGCGCGGCAGATGTGAAGACGTGGCGGAATAACCCAGAAGCGGCGGCGCGTTTCGCGGAGGTGTCCGGCGTGGTCGATGCATTCCGGGAGGTTCTCGCGCGGCATACGGACGAGTGCAACCCGGCACGGCGTGACATGTGGCGGCTTTTAGAGCTGCACGCGGACTACTGCGTCAAGCTTGCGCAGATGCTCGGGTACGGCGCACGCGGGGACATCGACGGAGCAAGAGCACGCTTCAACGAGATGATGGACTGGCTGTCCCACGTCGAGGATGCGCTGCAGCCGGAGTTTGACCTGGTGCTCTTCCACAAGGAGTTCGGACGGAAGCTGCAATAAAAAGAACCGCGTCCCCTGTTTTCATGGGGACGCGGTCTTCTTTTGGTTTACTTCTGGCGGAAGAATTCGAGCACCTCACCGTCCGGACCTGCGACAAACGCCAGGCGTACGTACATAACGGGGTCGCTGTTGAGCGTGACGTCCTTGGGTGCCGTAATGGATGTCGCGCCGGCAGCGATGGCGGTGGCATAGGCGAGATCGGGGTCATCGACACGCAGCGCAAAGTGGAACCACTCACCGGCGGAGCCGGTGATGTCACGTTTGCCTTCCGTCGCGCCCTCGAAAACTTCGACGCGGCAATCGTCGCCGAGGTCGAGCATCGCGATACGCTTCGGAGCCTCGTTCCACGCGGCGACGACGCGGCAGCCCAGGGCCTCGTAGAACGCGAGTGTCCGCGTGAAGTCGGAACTGCGCAGCGCCAGATGGTGGACGCCCAAACCCGGGAGAATCTTGTTGGCAGACATATTCATACCTCCGGAATGATATGGTGGATTCGTTTTGTTATCGTAAGGCACGGTAAAGGACGCGCGTGCTGTCGGGCGCGGCGGGTTCTAGGGCGTACGACCCGTACGTCTCAACCTCCCGGAAGCCTGCGGCATGCAGCCATTCGACCAGCACGGACGGCTCGTACATGCGCTCACTGTGGTGCTCAATCTCACGGCGGTAGAGTTCGCCGCGTGTCCGGATGAACAGCTCGACGGTGTGGGACAGCAGCGCGCGGGAAAGGTCGCAGGTAACGCTGTGGATGCAGACCGCGCCGTCGGTATCGCGCACCCAGCAGTCGCCGTCGAGCCCCTGCAGATGCGCCGGTGTCAGCGCGTCGAACAGAAACACGCCGCCCGGCTCCAGAAAGAGAGCCACTCTGCGCAGTGCTTCCCGCAGATCGTCGGGCTTCGTGAGGTAGTTGATCGCGTCCATGCTGCTGACCGCCGCGTGGACGGTGCCGTAGAGATCGAGCGCCTGCGCCGGCTGCAGGAGCCACAGCGCCGTGCACTTCCTCTGTGCACAGGACAGCATCTCCGGTGACGCGTCCACGCCGATCATGTCGTAGCCGTATGCCGCGAGCTTTGCCGTCAGCGTGCCGGTGCCGCAGCCCAGATCGAGCACCGTCGCACCTTCGGGCACTGCGTACCGCGTGAACTGTTCCCGCGCCCACTTCGCCCAGGACTCGTATGGCAAATCGTCGGTGAACGCGTCGTAGTACGCGGCGAGTGCCGTGTAGGCCTTACTCATTGCGTTTACTCCTCGCGAGGGCGTCTTTGTAGCCGTCGCTGCCGTAGACAAGGCAGCGGTTGACACGGCTGATCGTCGCGGTCGAGGCACCCGTACGCTCGGCGATATCGGCGTAGATGCGGCCCTCGGACAACAGCCGCGCGACCTCGTAGCGCTGCGTCATCGCGCGCAGCTCCGAGATCGTGCACAGGTCGTCGAAAAAGCGGTAGCAGTCCTCACGCGACGTAAGCCCCAGGATTGCGTCGAACAGCGCGTCGGTCTGGGCATCGCGCAGCTTTTCGTTCACAGACAAAACCTCCTTTGAGGAAAGAGAACACGGCGGATAATCTGTACAGTATATAGTTTAACACATTATCATAAGAAAGTAAAGTAAAACTTATCCTTACATTTTTTTAGTTTTTATGGTATAATATATCTGTCCTCAAAGCGGAAATATGCAGGCGAAAACGACGTGAAAAGCAATCACAGGGCATAATGCCCTGATAACCATTTTTAATTTCAAGAAAAAACATAACGTTTTTCGCTGAAAAAGGTTGCGCTTTTTGGCCATTGATGGTATAGTGTAGACAGAGAACATGTATATGGCACGTAAAAACCCCAAAGCGCCTGATCGGGCTTATGAAGGCCTGACGGCAAAGGAGTGAATTTTAAACCTTGGACGCTATCAAATGGACCCTGCGCATGGCGAAGAAGGATATGAAGCTGCTCATCTGGGGCGTCATCCTCGGCATGCTGCCCACGGCTCTGTGCTTCATCAATCCCGTCGTCTATTCGCACATCATCGACGACTGCATCACTGACGGAAAGACCGAGCTGCTGCTGCCCTATGTTTCCATCGTTCTCGGAAGCGTACTGGTGCGCGCGGCGCTGTCCTATATCAACAGCCTCATGATCCAGACCGCCTCGCAAAATACCGTCAAACGTCTGCGCCTGTACCTCTACGACAAACTCCAGAGCCTCGACCCCGGTTACTACGGCTCCAACCGTACCGGCGACCTCATGATGAAGCTCACCGGTGACCTTGACTGGGTCAGGCACTTCCTGTGCTGGATCATCCCCAACATCCTCACAAATCTCCTGCTCTTTGCCACGACCCTTGTCATCTTCTTTGTCACAAGCCCTCTCCTGACGCTCGTCGCGCTTGTCTTCACGCCCCTGACCGCCTACGCCACCTTCAAGCTGCGTAAGGTCATGAGACCGGCGCATGATAGGGTGCGCGCCGAAAACTCTGCCCTCAACGTCAACGTCCAGGAAAACATCTCCGGCAACCGTGTTGTCAAGGCCTTCGTCCGCGAAGACTACGAGATCAAGCGTTTCGGGGAACGCAATGTCGCCTACCGGGACGCCGCCATCGAGTCGGTACGCGTCTGGTGGAGCTACTCGCCGTTCATCAGCGGCATCGCCAATATGATGAGCATCGTACTGTTGACCCTCGGTGCTGTTTTCGTCGTCAGCGGCAACCTCACGCTCGGACAGCTCTCCCTGTTCCTCAACCTCTCCTGGGGCCTCAACCAGCCCATGAACCTCGTCGGCACCATCATGAACGACCACCAGCGTTTCATGGCGTCCGTCGAGAAGATTATGACCATCTACTACGCCAAGCCCGATATCTTCAACGGCGAGGCGCCCGTTACGCCGAAGGAACCGAAGGGCGAGATTGAGCTTTCCGACTGTTCGTTCTCCTACTCCGGTCAGAAAATCCTCCGGCATGTCAACTTGACCGCTCACGCCGGTGAGACCATCGGCATCATGGGTCCGACCGGCTCCGGCAAGACCACCATCACCTCCCTCATCGCCCGCTTCATTGACCCGTCCGAGGGCGTCGTCACCATCGACGGCATCGACGTGCGTGAGTATGATCTGCAGGCGCTGCGCGGGATGGTCGGTATGGCCATGCAGGACGTCTTCCTGTTCTCCGACACCATCGACTCGAACATCGCCTACGGCAAGCCCGACTCCGACGACGAGTGGATTCGTGCCTGCGCGATCGACGCCGACGCCGACGGGTTTATCCGGCGTACCCCACAGGGCTACGATACCATCATCGGCGAGCGCGGCGTGGGACTCTCGGGCGGTCAGCGTCAGCGCATCTCCCTGGCGCGCGCGCTTGCCTACGATACCCCCGTGCTCATCCTCGACGACACCACCTCCGCCGTCGATATGGAGACCGAGCACTACATCCAGGGACGCCTGCGCGAACGCAAGCGTCGCGTCACCACCATCATCATTGCCCAGCGCATCACCTCCGTGCGCGACGCCGACCGCATCTACATCATCGAGAACGGCACCGTCAGCGAATGCGGCACCCATGAAGAGCTGTTGGCGAATAAGGGGTATTACTACGATATCTACCGTCTGCAGCAGGGTCTCTCCGCCGACGCTGCGGAAGCCGTCGCAGCCGCTGCCAAAGAAGGCGTACGCACGAAAGGGGGGAATGCGTAATGGCCAGGGAGCGTAATAAATTCAACGTCGACGAGGAACTTGAACAGCCGTTCGACATAAAACAGCTCAAGCGCGCGATGATCTATGTCAAACGCTACGCGAAAACCCTGACGTTCGCGTTCCTGCTGTCCATTGTATCCATTCTGCTCGATCTGTGCATCCCGATCTACACACAGACCATCGTCGACACGCATATCCCCGCGAAGAACATCCGCGGCATCCTGCTCATCGGCTTAATCTACATGGTCACCATCGCCGCGATCCTTTTAGTCAACCGCACCCGGTCGCTCATGTTCAACAAGGCCGGACAGTACATCATCACCGACATCCGCCACGACCTTTTTTCCCATCTGCAGAAGCTCCCGTTCGACTACTATGACTCCCGCCCGCACGGGAAGATTCTCGTGCGTGTGGTCAACTACATCAACACCGTCGCGAACTTCCTCTCCAACGGCATCGTCACCATTCTCATCGAGCTGGTATCCCTGGTCGCCATCCTGGTCTTCATGCTGCGGCTGCATGTCGGCATGACGCTGCTGATCCTCACCGGTATCCCGTTGTTCGCGTTGGTGGTGATCTTCATCAAGTCCCCGCAGCGCCGCGCGTACCAGACGCTGTCGAATAAACAGAGCAACCTCAACGCTTACTTGCAGGAGTCGATCTCCGGCATCAAGGTCACTCAGGCGTTCAACCGCGAGAAGATGAACTACGGCATCTTCCAGACGCTGTGCGAGAACTCGCGTTCCGCGTGGCTCCGCGCCATCCGCATCTCCAACGTCATCGGGCCGGTCATCCTGATCCTGTCGGTGTTCTACACTGTCGTGGTCTACTACGTCGCGGCGTCCGGGACGTTCGCCGGCGTGACCGTCGGTGTGATCCTCGCGTTCGTCGGCTACACCGCGCGCTTCTGGTCGCCGATCACGACGCTCGGCAACCTCTACAACCAGCTCATCACCAACACCGCCTATCTCGAGCGTATCTTCCAGCTCATGGACGAGCCAGTCTCCATCGACGACCGCGAAGGCGCCGTCGAGCTGCCGCCGATCACCGGACGCGTCGAGTTCAAAAACGTCGTTTTCGGCTACGAGCCGTCGCAGACAGTCCTCGACCATGTCAGCTTCGTCGCCGAGCCGGGCGAAAGCATCGCGCTCGTCGGACCGACCGGCGCGGGCAAGAGCACCATCGTCTCCCTCCTCGCGCGCTTCTACGACATCCGCGAGGGCAGCATTACCATCGACGGCTACAAGCTGTGGGACGTGACAATCTCGTCGCTGCGTTCGCAGATGGGCATGATGCTGCAGGACAGCTTCCTGTTCACCGGCACCATCCGCGAGAACATCCGCTACGGCCGTCTCGACGCGACCGACGAGGAGGTCGAGGCCGCAGCACGCGCCGTCCACGCCGACGATTTCATCTCGATGATGCCTCAGGGTTACGACACCGAGGTGCAGGAGCGCGGCGCATCACTCTCCGCCGGTCAGCGTCAGCTCATCAGTTTCGCCCGCACGCTGCTTGCCGACCCGCGCATCCTCATCCTCGACGAGGCGACTTCCAGCATCGACACACAGACCGAGCAGCTCGTGCAGGAAGGTCTGCAGGCGCTTCTCAAAGGACGCACCAGCTTTATCATCGCGCACCGCCTGTCTACCATCAAGAACTGCCGCATCCTCTACATCATGGACGGCAAGATCGTCGAGTCGGGTACACATGCGGATCTGCTTGCCAAACGCGGACACTACTACGAGCTGTATACATCACAGCTCACCTGACCATAAGGACATAAAAAGCACAGGGAACGGTGAGACAGATACCGTTCCCTGTATGTTTACGGAGGAAATCATCATGCGGATCATGGCTGCAATGGATTCGTTCAAGGGGTCGCTGACCTCGGTGGAGGCGGCGGAGGCGGTACGGCGGGGCATCCTGTCGGCGTGCCCGGACGCGGAGGTGCTGACACTGCCGATCGCGGACGGCGGCGAGGGAACGGTGGACGCGTACGTCGCGGCGTGCGGCGGCGAGCGTGTGACGGTGCGGGTACACGATCCGCTGGGACGTGAAATCGACGCGGCGTACGCGAAAGTCGGAAAGACCGCGGTGCTGGAGATGGCAGCGGCGTCCGGGCTGACGCTGGTGGAACCTGAACAACGTGACCCGCGTGTGACATCGACGTACGGTACGGGCGAGCTGATCCGCGCGGCACTGGACGCGGGACTGCGGGACATCATCCTGGGGCTCGGCGGCAGCGCGACGAACGACGGCGGTGCGGGGATGCTGCGGGCGCTGGGCGTCCGCTTCCTGGACGCAGCCGGACGGGAGCTTCCCGACGGCGGCGAGGCGCTGGGGTCCCTCGACCGCGTGGACATCTCAAAGCTGGACGCGCGGCTTAAAAAATGCCGGATCCGGGCAGCGTGCGACGTGGACAATCCGCTTTTAGGCAAGCGTGGGGCGAGCGCGGTATTCGGCCCGCAGAAGGGCGCGTCGCCGGACACCGTAGAGGTGCTCGACTGTGCGCTGCGGGTATATGCGGACGTGACGGAGATCGCGCTGGGAAGGTCGGCGCGGGAGTATCCGGGAGCGGGAGCGGCGGGCGGCATGGGCTTTGCGCTGCGGCTGTTCCTGAGCGCCGAACTGACTCCAGGCGTCGCGCTGCTGCTGGATACGTCGGGCTTTGACCGATTGGTACGGGACTGCGACGCGGTGATCACCGGTGAGGGCGCGACGGATTACCAAACGGCATACGGTAAGGCGCCGGTGGGTGTTGCGGCACGCGCGGGCGGACGTCCGGTCTACATCCTCTCAGGCTCCCTCGGACGCGGCTATGAGGCCGTCTATGACCACGGCGTCACGGCGGCGTTCAGCATCATCACCCGCCCGATGACTCTCGACGCCGCCATCCGCGACGCCGCCCCTCTGCTCGAAGCCGCCGCCGACCGGCTGGGAAGGGTGCTCACTCGTACTCTCCAGGCCGGCGTCCGGTAAAGCGGCGGTAGACGCGTGAGAAGTAGCTGACGTTCTCGAACCCGACGAAGCGGGCAGTCTCGGAGACGCTGTAGAGACGGTTGCGGAGATATCCCTCGGCGTGGGCGATGCGCAGGCGGGTGCGGTACTCGACGGGCGACATGCCGTGAAGGGTATGAAACAGCCGCCGAAAGCCGCCCTCGGACAATCCGCACGCATCGGCATAGGCGCGTACCGGCAGGCTGCGGGCGTACTGCTCCTCGAGCAGCATCAGTCCCGGGCGCAGCATCCGCTCGACGCGCGGGCTGACATGGGACACCGAAAGGTCGCACAGTGCCGCAAGGATGGCATAAAACACCGCGCGCTGCGTGAGCCGTCCGGACGGACGCATGACGGCGCTGCTCTCGCGCAAGCTGATAAACAGCCGCCGCAGATCCGGCGACATCGACGGTGTGAGCATACGCACCGTATCGCACAGCCGCAGCGGTGCGCCGTCCGCGTCACAGATCGTGAAGCCGATGACCAGCGCGACATTGCCGTAACCGGTGTAGGAGGATATATTGCGCGCGCCGAGCGGAATGCAGCCGAGCGCGCCCGCCGGCAGCACCACCGCGTCGTGCCCGTATTCCCGCAGCGTCACCTCGCCGTCCGTCACCGCGACGAACGTGTTGTTGGTACGCGGCGTATCGAACCGCGCCGTATGCCCGTGCGGGCGCTCGGTCACCGAGACGTGCAGCGTCCGCAGCTCCGGCTCACATGTCAACCCCGGCAGCATTTCCATCACTCCACCCTCGTCAGTACACGCTCAAGAACTTCCGCGCAGTACGTGCATTTGTGGCAGCGCTTGTCGCAGGAGGTCGTACGGTCAAACCAATCGTCGGGGAACTTCTGATTGTCCAGCACATACGGCGCAAACGCAGGACCATAGCCGGGTTCGCACAGGTCGAGCAGGTTTCCGTAGAACCTTCGCTTCGCATAGGCGTCGATCACCATCCCCGGAAGACGGTGCATCCGTGTCGCGAGCTTGACCGTATCAATAAGACCTTCATAGCGGTCCAGATCCTCCGGGCGCACCCAGGAATTCTGCAGTACTGCGACGCGATGGGCGGAATCCTTGAGGTAGCGCCAGCAGGTATGGGGAAGAAAGCTGCGGACATTCTGCGTTTCGGTAACGCATGCCTCATGCGCGACGAGGTTGTCGTGGAAGGTCTGACCGGAGCAGTGGTTCATGCAGCCGGAGTTTGCAAGCATCAGAAGCTTCTTGCCGTTTTCGCCGCACCATTCGCGCAGCTCCCGGATATGCGCAAGATCGCGGTTATACTCGCGCTGGACGTAGAACGAATCGAACAGGTCGGCCATGTACTCCATACCCTTCACCGTCCCGATGCGCATGTTGACGGACGCGCGGCGTTCGACATCCGGAAAGCTTTCACGAAGGACGTGCGCGATGAAGGGCGAGGCGGTCGTGACGACGTCGAGCGCGCAGACGCCGCGCAGCCGTTCGACGATGGAGACGACATGGTTGGCAAGGTGTTGGGAAAGCGCTTCGCCGCCGTAGCAGTTGCCGTTGAGCAGCAGGTCGAGCCGGATGCCCATCGCACGGATGCGGCGCAGCTCGTCCTCCAGACGTTCCTGTGCCGACCAGTCGGTATGTCCCCGCCGCGTGGCAAGCGCCGAGCGTCCGGAGGGCGTGTCGAGCCAGGGAAAGTACACCTCCGCGACGGCGTCCCGGTAGTCGGAGACGAGATCGGAGAAGCGTTCCTCATTGCCTTCCGCGAGCTGGAAGCCCACCGCCAGTTTGATGGCCATAAGTACCTCCTGAAAGGCCCCGTCCGGTTGCTGCCGGAACGGGGCTTTTCGTATTGTTGGATGAATCAGTCGACGTCCGACGGTTTTACGGGACGTCCGGTGGGATTGGAGTATTCGGCGGGCTGATCGGCGGCGATGGCTTCGTCTGACCAGTCCATCGTCCAGGGTTTGTGGTCGCAGAAAGGATTCTCGAACTTGTTTTTGAGCTTGCCGCGCGACTCAAGGCTGATCATACAGGCACGGGTACAGCCGCGCGCACCGCAAACAGCCTGTCCGGTGTTGTAGAGATTGCGGGGTTTCTGATAGAAGGGAGAGATGAAGTTGGGCTTATAGCCCTCGCCGTTGTAGCCGCCCTTCTCTCCTTCGGAGGTCTTCTCGGCACCGGTGAAGACATAACCGCAGCGGTCAATGTCGATCTCGCCCCACTCGACCTGATGCCCGGCGAGGTTGACCTTAACGGACTTGGTGGCGCTGATGCAGCTGCCGGGACACTCACGCACACAGGCCATACAGCGGTTACAGAGGGTGCCGGGCTCCATAATGGGGTCAGGCTCGAGCTCAAGCTCGGTGATGATGATGCCGATGCGCTGCCGGGGACCGAACTCAGGGGTGAGGAGCATTTTAGACCAGCCGATCTCGCCGAGGCCGCAGAGGTAGCCGGCGATGCGCAGGTGAATCATGACGTCGGGGATGGGCTTGCCGGGTGCGACGGGGCGGGAGTAGTTTTCACGGCGTATGCCGCCGTTGTCGATGGCGCGCCAGTCGCTCTGATGGCCCATGGGAATGGCTTCAAAGCCGGCGTCCTCAATGACCTTGCAGAGGTTGATGACGGTCATGGGCATATAGAGGTAGGTGATGCCGCCGTAGCCCATGGCGGAGTAGTTGGAGAAGTAGGTACCTTCCTCGATGCCGCGCAGGGAGCCGCGGAAGACACGGAAACCCATGGCGATGATGGACTTGGCGCGGGGCATGATGAAGCGGGGATCCATCTGCGCGGGTGCTCCTTCCCAGCGGTCGATGGAGCCGATGCCGACGCAATCCGCACCCAAACGGCGCGCAGCGTCCTTGATCATTTTTGCGTCCGGTATAATCATTCACAAGACCTTCTTTCCCGTGGTTTGGGTATTCCGGATATCAGTATACACGAAACTGCGGGGATTTGCAAGCGTTGAACCGCACGTGAAACAATATTATTTGAACAGTTTGATAAAAAGATAACGACATGCGCACCGGGAGGGCATAAGAATTGCAGAAAGAGCGATCATTTTGCCGAAGTCAGTATAAAAAGCGCATGTCAGCCGCTACTGTTTCCCGGTCCCTGCGCCTCCCTGCGGAAAAATTCACAGGGAGAGGACGGAAAGAGAGTGGTTTTTGCGTAAAAAAGCATCTTGCGGGACGGGACGATATGTGTTATAATTCGCACCATAAGGACAAATGTATTTTCTGTGCGGATTGGGGGGAATGGGATGGGCACGCGTTACTACCTGGTGGAGGCGTGGGCGCTGCCGGACGTTCTCGCGCGGGCGGTGGAGGCGAAACGGCTTCTGAGTACCGGCGCGGCAAAGTCCGTCACCGACGCCATTGAGACGGTCGGCATCAGCCGCAGCGCTTTCTATAAATACCGCGACGCCGCCGTACCGTTCGTCGAGATGTCTGCCGGACGTATCGTCACGCTGCAGGGAAGCCTCGAGGACAGGCCCGGTGTGTTGTCGGGACTTCTCAACCGCTTCGCCGACCTCGGTGCCAGCGTGCTCACAATCAACCAGAACATCCCGCTGTCCGGGCAGGCCACCGTCACCATCTCGCTGCGCACCGAAACGCTCACCGGCGACGTCGAGTCGCTGCTCAACGACGCACGCGGGCTGCCCGGCGTACGCTCACTGGGAATCCTCGCCGCAGGATAACAGCGGCTCAGAACAGACAAAGAACGTGAAGGAGTTATTGCGTTTATGATTTACATCGCCATCCTGGGCTTCGGCACCGTCGGATCGGGCGTGGAGGAGGTCTTGCGGAAAAATGCCGCAGAAATCTCCGCGCACGCCGGTCAGGATATTGCCGTCAAATATATCCTCGATATTCGCGACTTCTCCGCAACCCCCTACGAAAAACTCTGCGTCCATGACTTCTCCGTCATCGAGAATGACCCCGATGTCTCGATCGTCGTCGAGACCATCGGCGGCGCCCGCGCGGCGTATGACTTTACAAAGCGCTCCCTTCTCGCCGGAAAGCATGTCGTCACCTCCAATAAGGAGCTGGTCGCCGCCCACGGTGCGGAGCTTCTTGAAATTGCCAAAGAGCGGAACATCAACTACCTGTTCGAGGCGTCCGTCGGCGGCGGCATCCCGATCATCCGGCCGCTTACGCAGTGCCTGACCGCCAACCGCGTGCTGGAGATCAGCGGCATCCTCAACGGTACGACGAACTATATCCTGACGAACATGCTCAAAAACGGTGAGACATTCGATGCGGCGCTCCGTCAGGCGCAGCAACTCGGATACGCCGAGGCCGATCCGACCGCCGACGTCGACGGCATCGACACCTGTCGGAAGATCGCCATCCTCTCCGATCTCGCGTTCGGACGGGAGATACGACCGGACGATATCGACACGACCGGTATCCGGAGCGTAACGCTCGCGGACGCGAAGTATGCCGAGCGCGCAGGCTGTGTAATCAAGCTTCTTGGGCGTGCCGTCGTGCGAAACGACGGGAAGCTTTGGGTCTATGTCGCGCCGCATCTGGTCGCGCGGGAATGCATTCTGTCGAACGTGGACGACGTGTTCAACGCCATCCGGGTGACCGGAGACGCGGTGGGAGACGTGGTGTTCTACGGACGCGGCGCGGGGAAGTTCCCGACGGCGTCCGCGGTGGTCGCGGACGTGATCGACGCGGTAAAGCATATGAAGACGCGGCGGTACCTGGGCTGGAACGGAGTTGAGCCGGGGAAGGTCGCGGCACTTGGAGATATGGAGAGCGTGTTTTATGTGCGCTCGGACTGCACGGTACAGGAAGCGGCGGAGGTGTACGGCGCAGTGGTGATGCTGTCGGAGAAGGATGACACCGAGCGGGCGTTTTTGACAGCGGTGATGCCGACGGCGAAGGCGTACGCAGCGGCGGACGCACTGCGCAGCAGAGGCATCGCGGTACACTCGATTTTCAGGAAGCTGTAGAGCACCTTCGCGTCCAAACCTCTGAAACCTTGGAAGGGGCGCACGCTCACATTTGCTAATTTTATTATAAGGAGCTTGCATATGATCCGCAAAAATATCGACTACATCCGCTCCCTCGACCCCGAGGTCGGCGAAGCCATTGCCCTCGAGTACGGCCGCCAGCGCCGCAGCATCGAACTCATCGCTTCCGAGAATTTCGTCTCTCCCGCCGTCCTCGCCGCGATGGGTACCGTCCTCACCAATAAGTATGCCGAGGGCTACCCCGGCAAACGCTATTATGGCGGCTGTGAGTACGTCGACATCGCCGAAACCATCGCGATGGAACGCGCCTGCAAGCTCTTCGGCGCCGAACACGCCAACGTCCAGCCCCACTCCGGCGCCCAGGCCAACGAAGCCGTCTATTTCGCCCTCGTCCAACCCGGCGAAACCGTTATGGGCATGAACCTCGCCCACGGCGGCCACCTCTCTCACGGCTCCCCCGTCAACATCTCCGGCGCTTATTACAATATCGTCCCCTACAGTCTCGACCCCGAAACCGAACGCCTCAACTACGACACCATCTGGCAGACTGCCAAAGAGTGCAGGCCCAAGATGATCATCGCCGGCGCGTCCGCCTATCCCCGTGAGATCGACTTTGCCAAGTTCTCCGAGATCGCCCGTGACGTCGGCGCGTATCTCATGGTCGACATGGCCCACATTGCCGGCCTCATCGCCGCCGGACTCCACCAGAACCCCATCCCCTACGCCGATGTCGTCACGACCACAACCCATAAGACTCTCCGCGGGCCCAGAGGCGGCATGATCCTGTGCCGTGAGGAGCTTGCCAAACAGATCGACAAGGCCGTCTTCCCGGGCATCCAGGGCGGCCCGCTCATGCATATCATCGCCGCGAAGGCCGTCTGTTTCGGGGAAGCCCTTAAGCCCGAGTTCAAAGACTATCAGGCTCAGATCAAGAAAAACGCCGCCGTCCTCGCCGACGGGCTGATGGAGAAGGGTTTCCGGCTTGTCACCGGCGGCACCGATAACCACCTGATGCTCGTCGACCTGCGCAACTTCAACATCTCCGGCAAGGCGATGCAGAACCGGCTCGACAAGGTGAATATCACGCTCAACAAAAACGCCATCCCGAACGACCCGGCAAAGCCCTCCCTCACCAGCGGCGTGCGCATCGGTACCCCCGCCGCGACGTCCAGAGGTCTGCGTGAAGACGATATGAAGAAACTCGCCGAGCTGATCTATCTCGCCGCTGCCGATTTCGAGAATCAGTCCGATTACATCCGCGCGTGCGTCGCGGATATCTGCGCCAAGTATCCGCTCTACGACTGATCCTTCGCATCATTTGTCAGCTCCGGCGTTCATATCGAATGTCGGGGCTTCTGTCCATACATTGAAGGAGGATAACATTATGTGCAACATCGCGGGCTATGTCGGCTCTCAGGACGCCGCGCCGCTGCTCATCGAAATGATGAAGCGCCAGTCCGGCTACGGCGGCGGGTATTACACCGGCCTTGCTACCATCCACGAGGGGAAACTCTACTATGCCAAGGTACTCGGTGACGTCGATCGTCTGCTCGAGACGACCGACGCCGCAAAGCTGCCGGGCAGGATCGGCATCCTGCACAGCCGCTCCAACTCCGGCGGTGACCGGGAATGGGCGCATCCGTTCATCTCCAACGACAACCGCCTCGCTTATGTCGCCAACGGTTCTTCCGGTCAGTTCTTCGATGCGGAAAAGCGTGACCGCATCACCCGCGGCCTTGAGCGCGACGGCTTCCGGTTCTCGTCCAAGGCACAGGTTGTCGGCCGCTATCCGGTGCTGTCCGACGGCTCCGGCGTCCATGTCAGTGAGGCGATGTGCCACCTCGTCGACCGCCACATTAAGGCGGGTCGTACGCCGGGCGAAGCCTTAAGGTGTGCGTTCCTCGACTTCCCCTCCGAGATCGTCGCACTGGCGATCCATACCTCGACGCCCGACCGCATCCTCGCCGCGCGCTATAACCAGCCGATGATGCTTGCCCGCGCGGAGGACGGCATGTACCTTGCGACGTCCGCGCTCGCGTTCCCGGAGAAGGATTTCTACGGGCTTGACCTGCTGCCCGCGTGCAGCAGCGCAGAGATTACGCGCGACGGCATGACGATGCGCGGGTTCAAATCCGAGATTCCGGTCGCGCAGCTCGATGCGGGAATGTACGCCGCCGCGACAGAGATCCTGCTTCGTGCGCTCGACGAAAAGCACGGGGAGCCCGCATCGCCGTGGGCGCTGATGGAGGAGACAAAAAAGCTGTGGCCGGAAGGTCAGCTTGCGCAGAGCGCGGTACTCGCGTATGAGACGATGCGGCCGCTGATCAAAGCCGGACGCGTGAAGATGGTACCGGTACCTGCTCCGGGTGCGCCGGAGGGACAGGCCGAAGGAATTACGACGACAAAATTTCTTTTAGTCAAAGAATAATCTCAGGAAAAACATATTTGGGACTGGACAAACGACGAAAACTTTGATATAATAAGAAAAGCGGTTTGATCGGGAGGGATCGGACATACCACGCTTTTTTATCGAAGGCGCGCCGGCGGAAGGGCAGACCCGTACGCTGACGGGCACCGATGCGATGCATATTGCCAAAACCCTCCGGATGCGGCCCGGCGAAACGCTCATCCTGTGCGACGGGAAAGGCCTTGACGGCGCGTGTACGATACTGAAAGTATCCTCCGGGAGCGTGGAGGTACGCGTGGACGCCGTATTCCCGAACCGTGCCGAGCCGCCGATACGCGTGGTTCTTCTGTGCGGATACCCGAAAGCCGACCGCGCGGAACATATCGCGCAAAAGGCTGTCGAGCTGGGCGCGGCGGAGATCGTCTTCTTCCTGTCCGAGCGCTCGGTTGCACGGCCGGACGACTTCACAAAGAAGCGTGAGCGGCTGGAGAGGATCGTACGCGAAGCCGCGATGCAGTCCGGCCGCGGGGTGATCCCGCCGGTCAGGGGACTTCTCTCCGAGGATGAGGCGTTCCGTGAGGCCGCCGGATACACGCTGCCGCTGTTCTTCTTCGAGCATGGCGGTGAGGCACTGCGGACGCTGCCGATGGGGACGGACGCCGCGCTGGTCACCGGACCCGAGGGCGGATTTTCCGACGCAGAGGTCGAACGGGCACGTGCGATGGGTCTGCGTGTAGCGTCGCTTGGGCCGCGCATCTTACGCTGCGAGACCGCGCCGCTCGCCGCGCTGGCCGCCGTATTGTATGCGTCCGGCGCACTGTAGGCGTTGTATCGCTGTTTCTCACCCGGATGTACCGCGCTGCGCAAACCATTTCACTACTAGAAGGGCATGTGTTAACAGATGGGCCGTAATACCGGCAAGCAGTTTACCAGAAACAGTTTTCTCGTGAATAAAACCTGCGGCGTTTTCCTGCTCGCGATCCTCGGCATCCTGGCACTTGTATTTGTGAACAACACAATCAAGACGGCAGCGGGAGTAGTCGCCGTCCTGAACAGCACCTGGATCTTTGTCGGCATCGGCGCGGCGATGTTCCTCCTCGGCGTTTTCCTGCTTGTGCGGGATGCCAGGCGGCCCTCCGATAAAAAGTGGCGCTATGTGACAGGCTTTGATGTCTGTGTGGTCGGTCTGTTGATTGCGTGCTCGGCGTTCCTGCTGTGGCGGCTCAACATGGTCGATGTCATTCGGCTGCTGTATATTGTCTACCCGTGCTTTGCGGTCGCGTATCTGCTGTTTTCGCTGCTGCAGCGGGAGTTCTTCGGGCAGGCCGTCGCGATCGGCATTTCGATGCTGCTGTTCTGGGCAGTCGCACGTGCCGGGACGCGTACGGGCATCATCTTCTGCGCGATCGGGCTGCTTTTATGCGTACTGCTTGCAGGCGCGGCTTTCCTGTTGAAAAAGGGCGACGGTGTGCTGTCCTTCGCAGGGAAAAAGCTGCGTATTCTGGACAACGGCAATGATGTCGCGGCGGCGTTTGTCACCGCCGGCGTTCTCGCGCTGTGCTTCATCGCCGGCATCATCCTCACCAGCCTCTGGTACGGGGGGATCGCGGTCTATCTCATCTACGGCCTTTGCGCATATCTCTTTATCCTTGCGGTTTACTATACGGTCAAACTCATGTAACAAAGGAGATCTGTAAACTATGAGAATTTTAGCCATCGGATGTCATCCCGACGATCTGGAGATCGCCTGCGGAGGTACCCTCGCGAAGTATGCCAAGCGCGGCGACACAGTCATCATGTGCCACATTGCCAACGGGAATATGGGACATGCTGTCATCATGCCCGACGAGCTGGGTAAAATCCGTGCCAAAGAAGCGCAGGAAGCCGGTAAAATCCTCGGCGCCGAGGAGGTCATCAACATCGACGTCGGCGACCTCTATGTCAGCCGCTACAACGAGGATACACAGCTCAAGGTCTGCGAGGTTGTCCGCTACGCCCGCCCCGACATCATCATCACGCACGATACCGAGGACTATATGCGTGACCACCGCGAGACCAGCGCCACGACGTTCAACGCATCGTTCTCCACCTCCATCGTGCACTATGTCACAAAGTCCGCGCCGTTTGAGGGCAACTCCTGCCCCATCTTCTACATGGACAACCTGGGCGGCGTCAACTTCACTCCCACCCACTATGTCGATATCACCGACACCATCGAGATCAAGCTCCGCGCGCTTGAGGCGCACGAGAGCCAAATCAAGTGGATGCTCGAGCACGACCACATCGACTTCTGCGATATGGTCCGCACCTGCTCGAAATTCCGCGGTATCCAGTGTGGGGTGCCTTATGCCGAAGGCTTCCGTCCCTGCCTGACCTGGCCTCGTATCTCGACAAAGCATCTCCTTCCCTAAAGGTCTTTCCGTTTTCCCGAGCTTTCTTTTTCATACGCTCACGCATTCCGGCGAAGCTTCCGCATTGTGCTGTGCCGAAGGGTTCGAATCACATGGCGCACCGCCGGACGGTTTGCGGTAACGGAACGACGCAGGGGCGTTCCCTATGGCGACGCATCCCCCGCAGGGGTGCCCGAACTGTCCGCCGTTCACCTGTATATCACATAAATTCTTAAAAAAGGAGATATGATCATGGATTTCATGTCAACTGTCAAGGGTTCGCTGCTCGAAGGTTTCTTCCCGGCCGGATGGGACATGCAGAAGTTTGACGACTGCTGCAAGTTCCCGCCCGAGGCGATCACGGAACGTCAGTGCTTCTGGAACAAAGAGTTCCGGCCTGTGCAGTGCGATCAGCTCGCGGACTTCGATATGATGATGGGTCACGAGATCGCCATGCAGATCCGCAAGACCGGTGAAGCCGGTCAGAAGCTCGCGATGATCCTGCCGGTCGGCCCGATGGGTATGTACCGCTGGGCCGTCTACTTCCTCAAGGAGTGGAACGTCTCGTGCAAGCACGTCTACGGCTTCAACATGGACGAGTGGTCCGACGGCGACGGCAATACACTGCCCGCCGATAACCCCGGTGCGTTCCAGAACGCCATGACCAACGCTTTCTACGGCCCGCTCGGAGAGCTGACCGTGCCGGTCGATCAGCGCAACTTCGCAACCAAGAACAACCTGCCGACCTATCCGGCGAAGATTGCCGCTCTCAAGGCCGAGGGTGCCAAACTCGTCACCGTCTACGGCGTCGGCCGTGTGTTCCACATCGCTTTCTGGGAGCCGCATTTTGCCGCGGAGTTCGATACCCTCGAAGCCTGGAAAGCCAACGCCTACCGTATCGGCGCCAAACTCCATCCGCTCACCATCGAGCAGAATGCTGTCACCTCCTTCAAGTCCCGTACGACTCTGGTGCCGTGCCGCGCCAACACCATCGGACCGGCGCTGTTCCTGCAGTCGGATTACTGCATCGGCGGCTGCGACGGCGTGCTCGGCCGCGGCATGATGTGGCAGGGCATGGGAATCTGGGTCACGCTGCGTCACGGCCCGTCCAAGTGGCTGCCGTCGACCTTCATGCCCACTCTCCCCGGCAAGCTGTTCTTCCTCAAGGAGCTGGCCGGACCTCTGCAGGCTGACTGCAACTGATTTGAACTGAATAAAACAAAGGACAGAGGCTCATGGTTTCTGTCCTTTGTTTTATCCCAATGAAGTCCGTGACATGTAAGGAGTTTTCTTATGAAGGATACAATCTACCTCGACGCCTATCGCTTCCGGGAATACGGCGGCTGGAAACTCGACTCGCAGTTTGCGCCGCTCATCGGCAGCTCGTATCTGCTCGCCTGCGGGACGCCGGAAGAGCCGGTCGGTATCGCCCGTACATCGCTGCCATTGGAGAAAGGGCGCTGGCGGTTCTGGGTACGGACGAAGAACTGGTATCCGTCCCATTCTCCCGGCACCTTCCGGCTGCTCGTCAACGGGACACCCACCGGCGTGACGCTCGGGAACCTGCCGACGCACGCCTGGCACTGGCAGTGCGCGGGCGATGCGGATGTACCCGGCGGCGAGGTCACACTGGAAGCCGAGGATCTGACAGGCTGGTTCGGACGTTTCGCTGCCGTGATCGTCACGCGCGATATGGACTTCATGCCCGAGCGTCCGAAAGACGCGTTCCTCCGGCAGCGCGCGAAGCTTCTGGAACTGGACGAGACGCCGCGCGATCTGGGGTGCTATGACCTGATCGTCGCGGGCGGAGGGCCTGCCGGGATGCCGCTCGCCATCGCGGCTGCACGTCACGGCGCGCGCGTGCTGATCCTGCACAACCGTCCCGTCCTCGGGGGCAACGGCAGCAGGGAGGCGAATATCTTCTACTCCGGTGCGGCATCCAGGCAGATGAACGCGCGTGAGGGCGGCATCGCGGAGGAGGCCATGCGGGTCTACCGCGGTGAGCACCGCTGCTTCGGCGACGTCTATACCGCACTCGTCGACGCCGAGACGAACCTTGACTATGTGCTCAGCGTCCATGTCTGCGGCTGCACAACGGAGAACGGACACATCCGGAGCGTGACCGCGCGGGACATCTTCACCGGCGCGTATGTCACGGCGTCCGCGAAACTGTTCGCCGACTGTACGGGCGACGGCTGGCTCGGGTACTACGCGGGTGCGAAGTACCGCTACGGACGCGAGGCGGCGTGGGAGTACGACGAGGACTTTGCTCCAGCACAGCCGGACAACTGCACACTCTCCGGTACGCTGATGAGCGGCGTACGGGAACGAGGGAATGGGCGTCCGATGTTCGAGGACGTCGGGCATCCGGTGACGTTCACCGCGCCGGACTGGGCGCCGAAGTTCCCCGAGGGCCGCGCGTTCGGACGCAACATCGACCGCGTGGGCCTGCAGTGGTGGCTCGAGGCTCCCAACAACATCGACGACCTCTACGACGGCGAGCAGGCGCGCGATGAGCTGATGCGCATCAACCTCGGCTACTTTGACTACCTCAAAAACCGCTGGCATCTCAAAGAGCGTGCGGCGAACTACCGCTTTGCCGGCATGAACCTGTTCAACGCCCGCCGTGAATCCCGCCGCTTCATCGGTGATTATGTGCTCAACCAGAACGACTGCGTGGCTGGGCGTATCTTTGACGACACCGTCGCACATCTGGGCTGGCCGATCGACCTGCACCATGTGCGCGGCATCTACTCGGGGTTGGAGGGGCCGTTTTTCTCCAATACACACATCCGGCTGACCGGTTTCCCGTACCGCTGCCTGTACTCGAAGAACGTACCAAACCTGTTCTTCGCCGGACGCTGCGCGAGCGTGTCGCACATCGCGCTCGGAACCGCGAGGGTGCAGAATACGATCGCGGCATCCGCACAGGCTGCCGGTACCGCTGCCGCGCTGTGCGTCCGCTACGGCTGCAACCCGCGTGATATCGGCACGAATCATTTCGCTGAGCTGCAGCAAATCCTGCTGCGCGATGACCAGTACATCCCGGGCATCGTCAACAATGATCCCGACGACCTTGCGCGTACAAGCTCTCCGACCGCGTCGTCGGTATCCGGGAGCGAGATGTACGCGCCGTACCCGGGTTTTCTGTCCGACTGGCTGGAGCTTGACCGGGAGCGTGCGTGCTTTATGGCGCGGGGCATCGACACGGAGATACCGGCGCTGTACCTGTGGCTTCGCAACGACACCGATCGAGAGCAGACACTGACGCTGCACTTCCGCATCCAGGCCGATCCTGACGGCTTCGAAACGCCGGAGGATACCGCATGTTCGTCCGCATCGATCAAGGCAGGACAGGAGACGTGGGTGCGTTTCCCGCTGAATGTCCGCGTCGAGCTGCGCTACTTCTGGTTCTACCTCGAGCGCTGTGACGGCGTGTGGTGGCGGACACTCGAATGCTCGATGCTTGATTTTTCGCGCTCCGAACGCACCGACCCAAACGGCCGCTTTGAGTATATCTTCGCGAAGACCCATGCCGCATCACTCTGTCCGCTCATCCCGGAGCGCGCGGACTGTTCTCCCGCAATGGCAATCAACGGCGTCTCGCGGATTCTGGACGCGCAGCGCTACGAGTGGGTCAGCGCAAATGTCCCGACATCGGAGGCTCCCGAATGGCTCGCGCTGACGTTTGATGCGCCCACCGTGCTGTCCGAGCTGCGTGTGACATTCGACACGGACATGGACAGCCCGCATGTTTCGAATAAGTACGCGGTACCGCCGCAGCTTGTCCGCGACTACCGCGTAGAGGTCTGCGACGGCACGTGGCGGACGGTCGCCGAGGTGCGGGACAATCTGCAGCGGCTGTGCGTCCACCGCTTCGACCCCGTGACGGTCAGCGCAGTGCGCGTGTCTGTCACAAGGACGCAGGAAGGGCCGGCGCGGATCTGTGAGATGAGGGCGTATTCTGCATGGACGAAATAACACCGACGATGACGACACGTACGGAGATGGTTCTGGGAAAATCCGGTGTCGAAAGGCTTAAAAATGCACATGTGCTGATTGTGGGACTGGGCGGCGTCGGTTCCTACGCGCTCGAAGGAATCGCCCGCGCGGGAGTCGGAAAACTGACGCTCGTCGACCATGATACGGTGGACATCACAAACCTCAACCGTCAGCTCTGCGCAAGAAGGTCGACGCTCGGACGGTATAAGACCGACATCTGCCGGGAACATGTGCTGGACATCAACCCGGACTGCGGGGTGCGCACGCTGACTGTATTCTATAACGCCGATACGCGCGCGGAGGTCTTCCGCGAGCGCCCGGACTTCGTGCTCGACTGCATCGACAGCGTGACGGCAAAGCTCGACCTGATTTTGACGGCACAAGAGCTGGGGCTGCCGATACTCTCGGCACTGGGAACCGGCCGGAAGCTCGATCCGTCACGCCTGCGGCTGGGCGATATCTACGAGACGGAGGGCGATGCGCTGGCGAGGGTAATGCGGTATGAGCTGAGAAAACGCGGTGTGGAGCGGCTGCGGGTGGTCTGCTCGACCGAACTGCCCGTCGGCGAGGCGCATGACCGGACGCCGGGCAGCGTGGCGTGGGTACCGGGCTGCGCGGGACTGATGATGGCGGGCGAGTGCGTGAGAATCCTGGCAAACGTATCATAAAACTATAATAAAACCGCCGTGGTGTACACCACGGCGGTTTTTCTGTCACGTCGGTTACAAATTCTGATACTCGCGCAGCAGTTCTCTCGCGGCGCCGCGTACGGTTTCGCTCTTATTTTCGCCCGCGAGCAGCCGTGCAAGCTCAGTCTCACGCGCGTCGTCGTCCAGCGGCAGCACCTCGGTATACGTCCGCCCGCCGCGCTCGGTCTTACGGATGCAGAACTGGGAATGCGCTGCCGCCGCGAACTGCCCCAGATGCGTAACGCACAGCACCTGCCGCCCGTCCGCGAGTGACCGCAGCTTCCTTGCGACCTTTCCGGCCGCGCGTCCGGAAAGGCCCGCGTCGATCTCGTCGAAAATCAGCGTCGGCCGAATGTCCGCATCGTCCGCTTGCCCGGAGGTCAGCACCGTCTGCAGTGCCAGCATCACACGCGACAGCTCGCCGCCCGACGCCACTTTTGCCAGCGCCTTCAGCTCCTCGCCCGCGTTGACCGCGATCAGGAACGCCGCGCGGTCGATGCCGTCCGACATCAGCGTCGGCGCGCCGTCCGCCTCGCGCGGTATCGTCAGGCTCACATCAAACCTTGCGCGCGGCATGTCCAGGTATGCAAGCTCTTCCTCGACCGCCTTCGACAGCGACGCCGCCGTTTCGACACGCCGCTGATGCAGAGCATCCGCCGCGTCCAGCGCTTCTTTGTACGCCGTCTGACGCATCAACCCCAGCTCGTCGAGCCGCGCCTCCGCCGTGTCCAGCGTCTCCAGTTCCTTCCGCGCCGTCTCCAGATAGCTCAGCATATCGTCGACCGTAGCGCCGTAGCGCTTGCGCAGCCGGTCGAGCGTGTAGAGCCGGCCTTCGATTGCATCAAGCTCCCGTGGGTCATAGGCAAAGCTCATGTCCGCCACATGCTCCGCGACATCTTCGACCTCGTACGACAGCTCCGTCAGACGTTCCGCGAGCTTCTGCGTATCGGCATCGTCACCCGCACCGCGCTCGAGAATCTGCGCCGCCTGCCGCATCAGCGATACCGCACCCATCGCGTCGTCCGAGCCCGACAGACAGACGCTCGTCTGCGTCGCGGCCTCCTGACGCTGCGCCGCGCCGCGAAGCTGGCTGCGCCGCTTCTCCAGTCGCGTATCCTCGCCCGCCTTCAGCTTCGCCGCCTCGAGCTTCCCGATGTGATAGCGCAGGTTGTCCGCCCGCCGCGCCTTTTCCGCGTCGTCGATCTTCAGCGTCTCCATTTCGCGCTCGATCGCCCGGAGCGCCGCATACTTTTCCCGGTACGTGTTGAGCAGCGCGCCGCAGTCTCCCGCACGGTCGACAAACGGCAGATGGGTGGACTCGTTGAGCAGCCGTCCGGTATCGTGCTGCCCCAGAATGTGGAGCAGGTACGGTGCGATCGACCGCAGCACTGCCGCCGTCACCGGACGTCCTCCGACACGCGCGGAGGTCCTGCCGTCGGCGGTGATCTCACGGCACAACAGCAGCTCGCCGTCTTCACACACGACGTCCAGTTCACCGAGCGCACGGATAACGTCGTCGGACAGCCCCGTAAACAGCCCCGTCACGCGTGCACGGGGCGTATCGTAGCGCACGAGATCACGCCCGACACGTGCGCCGAGCAGTGCGCCGATCGCGTCGATGACGATGCTCTTGCCCGCGCCGGTCTCGCCCGTGAGAACGTTCAGGCCGTCCGTAAAGGAAATGTCGGCCGACTCGATCACCGCGATGTTTTCGATATGCAGCAAAGACAGCAAAGGGACGGCCTCCTTTCCCGCCTACACCAGCAGCTTGATGGTGTCCTCGCGGAACTCGGCGGCGGCCGCGTTGTCCTTCATCACGCAGAACACGGTGTCATCCCCGGCGAGCGTCCCGACGACGGACGGCTCACGCATCGCGTCGATGGCATAGCCGGCAGCGTTGGCGAGGCCCGGCAGCGTCTTGATTACGACGATGTTCTGCGCGACGTTGATGCTCGTGACGCTCTCACGGAAAATGCGGCGCACGCGCGTCTGCATCCCGCCTTCCTGCTCGGACGCCGCCGTCGCGTAGCGGTAGGTACCGTCGGCGGTCATCACCTTGATCAGCCGCAGCTCCTTGATGTCCCTGGACACCGTCGCCTGCGTCGTGTCAAATCCCGCCTCCCGCAGCCGATTTGAAAGCTCCTCCTGCGTCTCCAGCGGTTCGTTCTCGATCAGTTCGAGGATCTTCGTCTGTCGTTGAAACTTCATACCATACCTCTATAATCAGTGATCAGTTTAAAAATGAAAAGTGAAGGAAGCCCAGCGGGGCGGATTCATGGAATGTTACAGCTTCGACCTGAGAACATCGAAGACACTGCGGTCGCGGATACGGACAAGGTCGGTGGTGTAGGGAGAGCGGGAAATCGCGACAAAGTCACCCTGGGGGAGGAGGATCGGTTCACGGCCATCGAGTGTGAGGACGGCGTCGGCACCGGCAGAAAAGGTGACACGGCGGGAGGGTGCAAGAACGAAGGAACGGGCGTAGAGGGCGTGTGCGCAGACGGGGGTGATGATGATGTTGCGGGCGGCAGGCTCGATGACGGGACCGCCGGCGGCAAGGGAGTAGGCGGTGGAGCCGGTGGGCGTGGCGGCGATGCAGGCGTCGGCACGGTACTCGCCGACCTCGACGCCGTCAGCCGTGACGGTGAGGTCGAGGATGCGCCCGGTATGGCCGCGTCCGAGGACCGCGTCGTTGAGGACATGCCCTCGCGGGGAGACCACACCGCCGTGAACCGTCTGTACACGCAGCATCATACGGCGCTCGAGCGCATAGCGGCCGGAGAGCACCGTACGGATATCGGAAAGCTCGGACGGCTCCAGCTCGCACATAAATCCGAGACGCCCCATGTTGACGCCGAGGATGGGGATCCCTCTGGGAGCGGCGTGCGCGGCGACACGAAGGATGGAGCCGTCGCCGCCGATGACAATGGCGAGCTGTGCGCCGGACAGTACCTCCGACAAGCCTGCGCGGACGACATAGTCCGGGACGTCGATGTCCTCCGGCGAAAATAAGCGCACGTTGACGCCTGCGTCATGCAGCAGGAACACCGTATCCCGGATAGCCTGCGCAGCCTCGGGACGTCTGCGATTGTAGTAAAGCGCCGCCGTGCGCACGGGGGGATGTTTTTCCTGCTTCATGCCTGCTCCTTCATGGGATGAACTCTGATCAGTCGGGAGATTTGACAAGTGCTTCGTAATTATGCGCGCGCATACGCTTTTCCTTTGTGAAATAGCCCAGGTACTCGACATTCCCCTCCTGACCGCGGATGGGAGAGACACAGACGCCCTGGAGGAACAGTCTGTGGGTCATGGCAGCCTCATCCAGCTCACGCAATACCCGTACATGATCCCGCGTATCGCGGACAACGCCGTTTTTGGAGAGCGCGGCACGTCCGGCTTCGAACTGAGGCTTGATGAGCGTGACGGCTTTTCCCGACGCGGGCAGCAGCGCCGCGATCACGGGGAAAATCAGCCGCAGGGAGATGAAGCTGAGGTCGGCGGTGACGATTACCGGCGGGCGCGGGAACATCGCCGGAGTCACAAGCCGCGCGTTGACACCCTCCATCACGGTCACCCTCGGGTCACGCCGCAGCGACGCGTCGAGCTGGCCGTGACCGACGTCGACAGCATAGACATGCGCCGCACCGTGCCTGAGCAGACAGTCGGTGAAGCCGCCGGTACTCGCACCGAGGTCGACGCAGGTCATCCCGGTCACGTCGACGGAGAACGCCGCAAGCGCGCGTTCGAGCTTCAGGCCGCCGCGTCCGACATAGGGGGTATCGTGTGCAGTGAGAACATCGTCTGGCGAGACGTCAAAGGAGGGTTTGAGCACGATCTTTCCGTTGACCTCCGCGCGGCCGTCGCGGATGAGGGATGCGGCGCGGTCACGGCCGGAGACCAGTCCGCGCGCGACCAGCTCCGCGTCAAAACGAGCCATCGGAAACACCTCCTGAGACAGGAATCATAAACATGCGTCAGCGTCCGAGCAGTTCCCGGGCGGCTTTCGCGATCCCGGCAGCGTCGATCCCGAGCACCTCGCGCAGTTTCGCGACACTACCGCAGGGTACGAAGCCGTCACCGGTATGCAGATGCCGCGCGCGGATCGGCATACCTGCGAGCGCAAGCCGCGAAAGGACCGCCTCACCGACGCTCCCGCAGGGCACAACGTCCTCGACAATCACCAGCGCGCCCCTGAGATACGGCGTCACGTCCGGCAGCGGCTTGAGCGTCAGCAGCTTCACCACGCGCACCGGAATACCCTCGCGTGTGAGGACATCCGCTGCGCCCAGGACTTCGTTGATCATCCCGCCATAGGAAAGAAGCGTCACGCTGTCCCCGTGGGAAATGACCCCTGTGCTGCTCCCTGCGCACCTTGTACCGGACACACTGCCGCCGTGGGAAACTGTCTTGACCGTTCCATGCGTCTCCGCCGCACCGTCCGGGAAGCTGTCCCGCAGAATGTACACATCCTCAGGGTGGTTGTCTTGGTAGATGCCATCGGTCCCTTTGGGGTAGCGCAGCGCGACGGGACCGGTACAGCCGCAGAGCGCACGCCGCAGAACCGTCCTCAGCTCGGCACAGCTCGCCGGAGCATAGAGTGTCAGCCCGGGGATGCCGGTCAGGTACTGCACATCAAAGACGCCCTGATGGGTCTCTCCGTCTTCTCCGACCAATCCGGCGCGGTCGACGCCGAAGACCACATGCAGCCCCTCGATCGCGACGTCGTGGATGATCTGGTCATATGCACGCTGCAGGAATGTGGAGTAGACCGCGCAGACCGGCAGCATTCCTGCCTTCGCAAGCCCTGCGGACATCGTAACGGCGTGCTGCTCTGCGATGCCGACGTCGAAGAAGCGCGTCGGGAACTCGCGGGAGAATTGCGTCAGCCCGGTGCCCGACGGCATCGCGGCGGTGACCGCGCAGATACGGGCGTCCTTACGCGCAAACTGCGTCAATGTTTCTCCGAAGACGTCGGAGAAGCCCATCTGCCGCGTTTTGACCTCGCGGCCCAAACCGGAGTCGAACGCCGCGGCACCGTGGAAGCGTCCCGGGTCACGCTCGGCATACGCGCAGCCGCGTCCCTTCACCGTCACGCAGTGGATGACAACGGGCTTATTCAGCAGCTTCGCGAACGCCAGAAGCTCCCGTACCCGCCGGATGTCGTGGCCATCCACCGGGCCAAGATAGGAGAACCCCAGCGCTTCAATAATGGACGTCGGCAGCAATAAGGTCTTGACGCGGTTTTTGAGACGTCTGAGGAAGCCGCCGAAGCGTTCGCCGACAACACGCTGTACAAACGTCTTGAAGCGGTAGTATGACGGCCGCGTCCGTATACGCGTGAGGTAGTCCGCAATCGCGCCGACGCTGTCGGAGATGGACTTGGCGTTGTCATTGAGGACAACGATGACCGGCTCGTCGGAACGTCCGATGTCGTTGAGAGCCTCGAGTGCCATGCCGCCGGAGAGTGCGCCGTCACCGACGACCGCCACGACATGGTAGTCGTCGTGGAGAAGCGTTCTGGCACGTGCGATGCCGGAGGCCGCGGAGATCGCGGCGGACGCATGCCCGGCGACAACCGGGTCGGCGGGACTCTCCCATGGTCTCGGGAAACCCGCCATGCCGCCGTACTGCCGCAGCACAGAAAAGCCCTCACGCCGTCCGGTCAGCAGTTTATGCACATAGCTCTGATGCCCGACGTCGTAGAGAATTCGGTCGCGGAAGGGGTCGAACTCAAGCTGCAGCGCCACGGAGATCTCCACGATCCCCAGGTTCGACGCCAGATGTCCGCCGGTACGCGAGACGGAATCCACAAGAAATGCCCTGATTTCGGCACATAACGCGTTCAGTTGGTCATAGGAGAAACACGCAAGCTCTCCCGGCGCACCGGTGAGTTTGTCAAGCAGCGGCGACGCGCTCACCGGTGCGGTGTTTTTATCACTTTTATTCATCGTGTGAATAGTATACCATGCCCGTGCGTAAAATGCAAGGGGGATTTCATACCCGTTTTATATGCATCGTCAGCCGTCCGCTTGTGTCCGGCGTACCCGTCAGACGCACGCGGTACAGTTTGTCGCGATCCCACGCAGCGGCCAGCTTCTCATCGTCCAACGGTATCTCTTCGACCGCAGCGGTCAGCGGCAGGTCATATGTCACCGCACAGCCGGACACCTCGATACATCCGTCTTTCAGTGTCGGACGGTCGGCGAGCATCAGTGTCCACGCGACCGGCTTGGGCTCACTGAGCGTATAGTCGTCCGTAACCACCGCGCCCGCATCGTCGAGCGTCAGTGTCCGCGTCCAGCGTATGATCCCGGCGCTCTCGGGATATGCACCCGCCAGATCCATCGAGAGCGTCTGACCGTCAAATGAGACGTCGCGCGCGGCGTATTCGCGGCCTTCGCGCTGCTCCACGCCGCCGATCGTCGGGAGGTTGTGGTAGCTTGAGCGCATTGTCCAGATGGTATAGCGCTCGGCGGAGAAAGTCTTCCTTGAGTACGTCCCGACACCGCCGTCGATGAGGACGGGATGGTCGCCGTCAAACAGCAGGAAGGAACCGACGTCGTTGTGGTTATGGCTCTCCCCGTTGCAGCCGGCCTTCGCGCCGAGCGTGAACCCGTTCCGTGACAGCCGCAGCACGCCGAGATCGGGGAGCCAGGTGACGGCTTCCGGCGTATAGGGTTCCGTCGGCGTGGTCGGCTCCCAGAGGTTCTTGACCGCGCGGAAAGGCGTACCGGCACGGTTGAGTTTACCGTTGGTGTTGTCGGGCGCGTTCGTGTCGAGCATCGCGCCGAACGCCGTCAGCTGCGCGTTGCCTGTACGGCGTCCGTAGCGGCGGATAAACGCGCCGGACGGACGCAGCTTCGCAGGCGCGTCGGCAAAGTTGAGGAAGCGCTCCCCGGCGATGTGTACGCGCATGATGTACGCGCCCATCTCACGGACAAGCGGGACGGAAAACGCGTCGAACTGCCCGCCGGTGAGGTCGTAGTAAAGCTCCAGGCAATCGAAGAACGACGCGCCCGCGACGCTCCAGTATGACGGCCCCTCGCTGCAGCCGCCGTCGGGGGTATAGAACGTCAGGAAGCGGTCAAGGATAACGCCTGACTTCTCCGCGATCTCCCGGCGGCGTGCGTCGTCGTCCAGCATGACCGCCATCGCGGTCAGCACGCTCGAGACAATCCACGGCGTCCAGTTGTTGAGGGACGAACCGGTCTCACCCATCCACCACATGTCGTTATAGCGCAGGTACGGGCGGAAGATGCGCCGCTCCAGCTCATAGAGCGTACGGTTCATGATCTGCGGCGATACCTCGTCAAGCGCGTCGCGGCACAGGTATACGACGAGCGCAATGGCGGCGGCAGTCTCGGCGGAAAAAAGGTCGATGTTGTCCACATCGTCGCAATAACAGAACGGCAGCGCGGGCATCGGAGAATCGCGTTTTTTGTTGTGCGCCGGGAGTACCCACGACGTCTCCTCGAGGATCGCCCAAAGCGTATCGGCGAGCGCATTGGCAAAGCGCGGCTCAATCTTCTGCCCGAGTGCGAGGTTCATCAGACGTTTGCGGCGCAGGAAGTAGGGGCGCTCGTATTCGGTGCGGTTGCCGTCCTTCACAAAGCGCGCATAATCGGACGCGGGCAGGATCGGGATGGGCGGACATTCGTCGGCAGCTTTCACGAGTGCGGTGCGGGTCTCGGAGGAGAGTGCGGAGAAACAGCACGCGTCGGGCAGGTCGAGGAACGGCCGGAAGTCCGCAAGCGGGAGGATGGGCGGTAAAGGCGCGGTGAAAATCTGTGTCATGAAAACACCTCCGAAGCTGATTTTTCACATGGCTTTACGTGCATAGTATATACGATATTTCTCCGCGTGTCAAGAATCCGGCGCTTCGACTCTTTACAACGCGGGAAAACTTTGGTATAATAAAAAGCATCCTGTGCCGTACCCGTTGCGGACGCTTTTATGGAGCCTCAATAGGATTTGTTTTCATGATAAGGGAGTGGTTTTTTGTTCAAGATACTGACCAAAGAGACATTGGCGCCTTCGATCAAGAGAATGCGCGTCCACGCGCCGGCTGTCGCGAAAAAAGCGAAGGCCGGACAGTTCATCATCCTGCGCGTGTCGGATGACGGCGAGCGCATCCCGCTGACCGTCGCGGATACCGACGGCGACGCGGTGACGATCATCTTCCAGGAGGTCGGCGCGACGACGATGGCGCTCGGCGAGAAGAACGTCGGCGACACACTGCCGGACTTCGTAGGGCCTTTGGGAAAGCCGTCGGAGGTCGAGGGTGTGAAGCGCGCATGCGTCGTCGGCGGCGGTCTGGGCACCGCAATCGCCTACCCGACCGCCAAGGCGCTCCACAACCTCGGCGCGCAGGTCGACATCATCGCGGGCTTCCGCAATGCCGACCTGATCATGCTCGAAGATGAGATGCGTGCGGTCTGCGACGACCTGACCGTCTGCACCGACGACGGCTCCAACGGCAAGAAGGGCCTTGTCACGCAGTTCCTCAAGGAGAAGCTCGACGCGGGTGTGCAGTATGACCGTGTGTACGCGATCGGGCCGGTGATTATGATGAAGTTCGTCGCGGCGACGACAAAGCCCTACGGCGTGAAGACAATCGTGAGCATGAACTCGACGATGGTCGACGGGACGGGGATGTGCGGCGGATGCCGTCTGACCGTCGGTGGGGAGACGAAGTTCGCGTGCGTAGATGGCCCGGAGTTCGACGGGCATCAGGTGGACTTTGACGAGGCGATGCGGCGCGGCGCGATGTATAAGTCCCAGGAAGCTGCCGCGAAGGAACGCCATGTCTGCCGTCTGACCGGTACCGTGAGAAACGGGGAGGGTGTGTGAAGATGCCGAACATGTCGCCGAAAAAGACCCCGATGCCGACGCAGGACGCGAGCGTCCGCGTAAATAACTTCGATGAGGTCGCACTCGGGTATACCGAACAGATGGCCATCGAAGAAGCGCGGCGCTGCCTGCACTGCAAGACACAGCCGTGCATCGAGGGCTGCCCGGTCACCGTACAGATCCCCGGTTTCATCGCGAAAATCGCCGCGGGCGACTTTTCGGGCGCGTATGACGTGCTGTATGAGACCAACGCCCTTCCCGCCGTCTGCGGACGCGTGTGCCCGCAGGAGACGCAGTGCGAGAGCAAGTGCGTGCGCGGCATCAAGGGCGAGCCTGTGGGCATCGGACGCCTCGAGCGCTTTGCTGCCGACTGGAAGCTCAGACACAGTGCCGAAAAGCCCGTACCGGCTGAATCAAACGGCAAGCGTGTGGCGATTGTCGGCGCGGGACCTGCCGGACTGTCATGCGCGGGAAGTCTTGCGGCAAAAGGTTTCAAAGTCACCGTGTTTGAAGCGCTGCATGTGGCGGGCGGCGTGCTGATGTACGGCATCCCGGAGTTCCGTCTGCCGAAGGCCGTCGTCCGCGCGGAGGTTGAGAACCTCAAAGCGCTGGGCGTCGAGATCGTGACCGACTACGTCATCGGACGCACGCAGACGGTTGACGAGCTGTTCGCCGACGGCTACGAAGCGATCTTCCTCGGAACGGGCGCCGGACTGCCGTCGTTCATGCGCGTGCCGGGCGAGAACCTCAACGGGGTGTACTCGGCCAACGAATACCTGACGCGCATCAACCTGATGGGCGCGTACCGTGAGGATGCGGCGACACCGATCCTGCGGGCAAAGCAGGTGGCGGTGGTCGGCGGCGGAAACGTTGCGATGGACGCTGCACGATGTGCCATACGTATGGGTGCCGAGAACGTGACAATCGTCTACCGGCGCGGCGAGGCGGAGCTTCCGGCGCGGCGGGAGGAAATCGAACATGCCAAGGAAGAGGGGATTGTCTTCAAGCTGCTGACTGCGCCGACCGAGGTGCTCGGCGAGAACGGCTGGGTAACGGGTCTGCGCTGCGTGGAGATGCAGCTCGGAGAGCCGGATGCGTCGGGCCGCCGGCGTCCGATACCGGTCAAAGGCTCGGACTTCACGGTCGACTGCGACTGCGTGGTCGTCGCGATCGGTACGACGCCGAATCCGCTGCTGCGTATGACAACGCCCGGGCTTGAGACCAACTCCAAGGGCTGCCTGATCGTCCGCGACGAGAAGACCGGCCTGACAACGCGCGACCTCGTCTACGCAGGCGGCGACGCGGTCACCGGCGCGGCGACGGTCATTCTCGCGATGGGCGCGGGAAAGGCCGCGGCCGAAGCCATCGCCGAAGCACTCGCGTAAAGCGTACATATCCGCGCGGAGCATGGGGAAGCGTTCTTCTCAGGTATCGGAGAAGAACGCTTCCTTTTTGATCTTAATAACGATCGGCGCAGGATGCGGAGGACAGTGCCGATAAGAAACCGGACGGCGGGCAGCGGGAAATTTTGCGCGGTATCCATAAAGCAAATCCTCCGCACAGCCTGACTTTCTATCGTCAGCCTGTGCGGAGGATTCGGCAGATATGCGTCTTTAGTTGGTCAGTTTTTCTTCTTTGGAAGCGATGGCCCAGCGCGCGACGGTGATGCGGACGTTGTTGGCGCCGGTTTCGATGACGATGTTGTCGTCCTTGATCTGGCGGATCGTGCCGATGATGCCGCCGCGGGTGGTGACGACATCGCCGACTATAAGGTTGGCGCGCATGTCGTTCTCCTGCTTCTCACGCTTGCGCTGCGGACGGATGAGGAGGAAGTAGAAGACGACGATCAGGACGGCGAACGGTGCGATCTGAATGAGCAGGGCGACGGTGGAGTTTTCGGGCGCGGCAGTGGCTTCTCCGGCCACGGGGGTATTGAGAAAGTTGATGAAACGGGACAGATAGAACATGAGGGCAGCACCTCCGTATAATTTCGCCGCTTTCAGGAAAGCTTCCGTTGCGGCAGCAGAAGTATTATACAGGTTTTTCACGCATAATACAAGCATTATTTTGATTGGTTCATAAGTTATTTACTTTTACCGGGTAAGACGCGCTTTTCTGATCGGTTTTCTGCGCGTACCCATTCTCTGTCCGGTATCGGCGCTGCACATGATGGACAGGCGGCAGGTCTTAATTGCGCAGGGGCGGCGGATCGGCCGGAATCTGAAGGCGAATGGAAAGGATGAAATGTCTTAAGGGGTACGGATGGGAAATGGGCTGCGGAGCGCGGAGCAGATGCTGCCGAACCCCGCGACCCGGGGGATGTTCTCTGTCTTTTTTGACAAATCGCTTTGATACTTTGCAATTCTATCTGAAAGTTTCATCAAATTATCCTCTCCTCCGATTGCTTTTTCAATGGGAATGGTATATAATAAAATAAAGGTTCATCCAAGTGCCGAAAGGAGCTATGATATGGATATCGGGATCACTACCCGCAGCTTCGGCGGTATGACCAACGCCGCCGCCGCGAAAGCCATGCACGACATCGGCTTCAAATGCACCGAGCTGTGCTTCTCGCAGGACGACTCCAAATACTTCGCCTATAACTCCACGTCGGACCTGTCCGATATGACCGACGCCCGTTTCTCCGAGATCGTTGCTACCTACCGCGAGCAGGGCATCGAAGTCCCCGCCCTTGGTGTCTTTACCTCCCTGATCGAGCCGGACGACGATATCCTCGCGAAAAACCTCGCCTACTACCGCCGCCATATGGAGCTTGCCGCCAAGAACGGTATCCCCTACCTCCCCACCGAGTGCGGCTTTATCCCCAACTCCCGCGGCGTCCTCGCTCACCTCTACGAGGAACGCTTCGACCGCGTCAAGAACTCCCTCATCAAGCTGTGCGAGTATGCAAAGGAGTACGATGTCTACGTCGCGCTCGAGTGCTGCGTGCTCGACGTTGTTCCATCCGCCAAGCGTGCCGCTGACCTCCTCGATCAGGTCGACTCCGACCGCCTGAAGATCATGCTCGACCCCGCCAACCTCATCGCCAACTCCTCCGAGGAGGATATGTTCTACTACCTCTCCGACCACATCGCCTACTTCCACGGCAAGGACCGTAAGGTCAACGATGCTTACGGCCGGCTCGTCGGCGACGGCGATATCGATTGGCCCCATTTCCTCGCGCTCTACCACCGGCATAACGAGGGCGCACCGTTCATCCTCGAGTACGCAAAGGCCAACAATGCGAAGATGGTCTTCGACCGCGTACAGGAGTATGACAAAATCGCACAGATGATGCTGAAAATCTGACTATACGAAAGGAGTTTCTGAGATATGATCAAACTTGGAGTCAACACCGTCCTGTTCAAAGAATTCTCGTTCGCGGAGGCTTGTGAGGCCATCGCGCGCGCGGGCTACGACGGCGTTGAAATCTCCGCCATCCGCGGGATGTGCGAGCATCTGGACACCGACAACTGGAAGAGTCAAGCCGCCGACATCAAAGCCGTCCTTGCCAATACCGGCATGCGCATCCTCTCCTCCGAGGTCGCGACACATGACGCCGAGCGTCTGAAGAACGCGTTTGAGGCCGGCGTCGAGCTGGACATCCCGGTGTTCAACATCGGACCGGGCGGAAAGGCCGACGTCGAGGGCGACCTCGAGAAGATGGGCGAGGAGATCGGAAAGCTCGCGGAGCTTGCGGAATCGTTCGGCGTGACGCTGTGCTGCAAGGCGCATGTCGGCGCGGCGATCTGGAATACCGAGACAACACTCAAACTCATGAGCCTTATTAAGAGCCCGGCGTTCGGTGTCGATATGGATCCGTCGCACATCTACCGCGCGGGAGAGAATCCGGAAGAGGCGCTGCCGGCGGTTATCTCGCGCGTGAAGCATATACACATCCGCGACTGCAAGGGACGTCAGCAGAATCCGGGGCCGCCGCCGATGCAGGCGTGCGGACGCGGAGACATCAACCTGGCAGGCTACTTCAAAGCGATGGTTGACGCGAAGTATGACGGGCCGGTATGTCTGGAAGTGATCGGGCCGTCGCAGACGATGGCGGAGGCGTGCACAATCGCGGCGGAGAGCTACGGATATATGAACGCGATTCTAAAGGGTCTGGGCGCGCGCTGAACGTACCAAACCTCCGTTGCAGCCCCCGTACATCATTTTCTCACCCCGCGCCGCGGCAACACAGATTCCGCATCCACGTTCCCTGCAGACAAACAGGATCAACATACAACACATAAAGGAGATCACAACGATGGCAAAGAAACCCAACCTGCTGTTCTTCGGCATCGACTCCATGCGCTCGGATCATATGTCGCTCTACGGCTACAAGCGCCTGACTACGCCGAACATCGACAAATACCTCGAGGGCGGCGTTACGTTCGCCAAGTGCCTGTCGCCGCATATCCCGACGACGCCCGGCTATTCCTCCATGCTGACCGGCCGCGACTGCTTCGGCACCACCGTTGTCGCACTGCGGCATAAGGGCGGCCTGCCCGACGATGTCCCCACCCTCGCCGAGGTTCTGGGCAAGAACGGCTACAACACTTCCTGCATCGGCTTCACCTCCAACGCCGCCTCCCGCGGCTTCCAGAAATATCTGGAGTTCGAGGGCTGGGGCTCCTGGGAGCACGGACGCGCGCATAAGGCCGAAAACCTCAATGCCGTCGCGATTCCCGAGCTCGAACGCCTTGCTGCCGAGGAGAAACCCTGGTTCCTCTTTTTGCGCCATATGGACCCCCACTCCCCTTATCTTCCCCCCGAGCCGTTCCACAGACTGTTCTACGGCGGCAATGAGTTCGACCCCAATAACCGCTCCCTTGAGCCGGTCTATAACTTCAAGCCCTTCTGCGATTACTTCTACTCCTGGTTCGCTCCCGGCTGCACCGACTCTGAGTACATCATCGCCAATTATGACGGCGCCGTCGCGTATATGGACGCTTGCATCCAGGTCATCCTCACCAAGCTCGAGGCAATGGGTCTCGAGGAGGATACGCTCGTCGTCTTCACTTCCGACCACGGCGAGACGCTCTACGACCATGACTGCTACTTCGATCACCACGGCTTGTACGAGTGCACGATCAATGTACCGTTCGCGCTGCGCTGGAAGGGTCACCTCCCCGAGGGAAAGCGCTTCGCCGAGTGGTGCTCGCTGCAGGACGTCATGCCGACCATCCTCGACGTCATGGGCATCGATGCGGGCGTCAAGTACGATGGCAAGAGCCTGATGACCCTGCTCGACGGCGGTCATACCGGCTACTCCGAATATTACATCACCGAGGCCACCTGGGAGCGCAAGCACGGCTGGCGTACCCCGGAATGGAAGCTCATCGAAGCGCTCGAGCCGGACTTCCACTTCAAGCCGATGGTCGAGCTCTACAACCTCGTCACCGACCCCGGTGAGCTGCACAACGTTGCCGACGAGAACCCCGAGATCGTCACCGCACTGCATACCCGCATGATGGCCCATATCGCCAAGCGTAAGGCCGAGACCGGACGTGAGAGCCCCATGGACACCAACCTCGACTGGCACGGCATGGGCTGCGGCCCGTTCAAGACCTCTCAGCAGGCCTACGACACTATGCACATCGGCGACCCCGAGACCGCGCGTCGTCTGCAGGCTGAGGGCGAGAAGAAAAAAGCGTAATCGCCCGCGTGTGCGGCAGGCATCCCGTCCTGCGGATACCGTGTTTTCACCGTACCTCGCAGGACGAGGTGCCTCACACCGCCGTCCCCGCGTGATTATCAGCGTCAGAATGGAGTGACAACATGCTGCGCGCCTGTGTGATCGGCATGGGACCTATCGGACACAACCATGCGCGATCGTATACCAACAACCCCGACGTCGAGCTGATCGGCGTCTGTGACAGAAACCCCGAGCGCTGCGCCAGCGGCGCAAAAGCCTTCGGCGTGCCGGGCTATACCGATGCGCAGGGGATGCTCGACGCTCTGCACCCCGATATCTGCAGCGTCGCGACCGGCGGGTTCGAGTATTCGTCGGATCACTACGAGCCGACCCTGCAGGCTCTGCGTGCCGGATGCCATGTACTCACCGAAAAGCCCATCTGCAACGATCTGCGGAAAGCCGAGGAGATGGTCGCCGAGGCCGAACGGCTGAACCGCTGCTTCGGCCTCGACCTCAACCACCGCTTCACGCCCGCCGCGCGGATGGCGAAGAAGTGGCAGAACGACGGCGAGCTCGGGACGCTGCTGTTTCTCAACATGGGTCTGTGGATCGGACGTCCCGAGAAGCTCGAGACACCCTACTACCATATGAAAGCGCTGAATCCCCACTCGGTCGATATCCTGCGCTATTTCGGCGGCGATATCGAGCGCGTCCACTGTTTCGCGATGACCGCTCCCGGACGCAACATCTACTCCACCATGTCCCTGAATCTGCAGTTTGCGTGCGGTGCAGTCGGACACCTGACGTCGTCCTACGACATCGCGCGCGGTCATCCGATGGAACGCTGCGAGGTCGCCGGCCTCAAGGGCCGTCTGGTCTTTGAGGACATGTGGCGTGAGGCGACGCTCTACCCCGCCGGTGACCTGGTAAAGCGTGTCTATACCAATCCTGTCTTCGGCGGCTTTGAGGGCTTCTACGATACCTTCGACGACCGCATCCGCACGTTCGTCCGGCAGATCAAAGACGGCGCAAAGCCCAACGAGATCGACGGTTCGGGGAAAGCCGGGCTGGAGGCGTCGCGCGTCATCCACGCGGCGATCAGGTCCCTCGAGACCGGGCTTCCGGTGACGGTCGCGGACGTCCACGAATGAGCGCGAATATCCTGACGGCGGCAAGGTTCTTCGGGGACGAGCTGCCGCCGGTAAAGGTGCAGACCATTGCCAACCACAGCGTCAACTCGATGCACGGACATGAGTTTTACGAGATGGTGTTCATCCTGCAGGGCTTCACGCTGCACTCCTGCGGCGGTGCGTCGAGTATCCTGACAGCCGGGGATATCTTCCTCATGCCGCCGGGTACGACGCATGCCTATATTGCAACGCATCAGACATGGCTTTACAACATCCTCTTTTTGCCGGAAGCGCTGCGCAAATGCGATGTGCCGGAGGGCGCACCGCTGTACAGCGTCCCGACGCGCGCGAAAGCCGATCCGGTACGCCGGCAGGAGCTGATTCCGATCCTTGAGCGTCTGATGGCGGAGGCCGATACGCGCGGGGAGAGCTGGCGGCGGATGGTCATGGCGAAGTTCGGCGAGCTTTTGGTGCTGTTTGAACGCATCCACGCGCTGACGCCGCATCTCGACACGTCCAACGCGCACTACCGTCAACTCATGCGCGCGATGCAGCTCATCGAGGGCAGCCTCAACCGGGAGCTGCTTTTAGAGGAAGTCGCAGCGGCAGCCGGGATGAGCCCCGGCAACCTGACACGGCAGTTCAAACTCGTGACGGGGCTTGCGCCGATGGAGTACGCACGCAGCCAGCGGATAGCCAAGGCGGCAGAGCTTTTGAAAGACCCGGCACAGAGCGTCTCCGGCGTCGCGGCTGAACTGGGATTTTCGGATATCTCAGTCTTCTCACGGCTGTTCAAGCAAATCACCGGCATGTCTCCGTCGGAATTTCGCAGAAATGTGTGACGGCACCCGTGCTGCCGTTTTTTACACGGTATAAAACAACATCAAAAATATGGAGGTATTCCAATGGCACTGAAAATCGGTATCGTCGGATGCGGCGGCATCGGCAAGACCCACGCGAAAGTATATGTGAACGACCCGCTGGCTCAGCTCGTGGCGTTCGCGGATATCGTACCGGAAAAGGCCGAGGCCCACGCAAAAGAATTCGGCGTAAAGGCATATCCGTCCCTCAAGGCAATGCTCGAGGCCGAGCCTGACCTGGACATCATCGACGTGACGACCTCCGGCTATGAAAACGGCTCGTGGCACTATGAGCCGGCGATGGAAGGCCTGCGTGCCGGCAAGACGGTCTTCGTCGAGAAGCCGATCTCCAACGACATCTTCGAGGCGCGTGAGATGGTGCGCTACGCTTATGAACACGACCTGTACCTGGCGTGCAACCTGAACCACTACTTCACGCAGCCGGCTGACCGCGCGAAGGAACTGATCCAGGCCGGCAAGGTCGGCGAGCCTGTGTACATCCTTCATAAGATGGGCTTCAACGGCTCGGACGTGAAGTACGGCGGCATCGGCTCTCCGCGCTGGCAGAAGCCCTACGCGCATACGAAGGCGTTCCTGTCGCATCCGTTCTCGCTGATGCGCTACTTCGGCGGCGACATCACGCATGTGCAGTGCTTCATGAACCGTGCGGGCGTCCGCTCGACCGCGGCCGATCCGATGTACTCGATCAACTCCATCCACTGCCGCTTCGAAAACGGCTCGGTCGGCTACCTGATCTCGCAGCGCGGCGACGCGATGTTCGGTCTGGGCGGCTGGTGGAGCTTCGAGATGGCGGGTACCAAGGGTACGTTTGTCATTGAGAACTGCGTCGAGAAGCTGATGTACTGGGACGCGACGACCCCCAAGGACAGCATGACCTCCCCTACACCCGACGAGGTGCTCGACACCGGCATCTCCGACTTCGGCACGACCTTCCAGAACCGTCTGCATGCTTTCCTCGAAGATGTGACGAACAAGGTTCCGAAGGAGCATCTGAGAAGCTCCGGCCGCGACGCGCTCGCAACGCTCGAGTATACCTTCGCCGCCATCAAGTCCTTTGAGGAGGGCGGCAGCCTGGTACGCGTCGAGCCGCTGCCCAACCTCCATGGCGATCCCAAGTACGTCTGGTAAGACGAAAACGCCCGATATTTGCACGAAGCTTTGGTATCCTGCGGCTGCGATTATCCCGGCAGCGAGGCGGACAAAATGTGTGAGGTTGCTCTGATCGGGTCACGCGCCGTTTTGTACGCCGGATGATATTTCCTTCGCGGATATGAAAACGCCGTCTCTGATTTGATCAGGGACGGCGTTTTCCTGTTACAAAAAGAGGAAAGAACGTGAATTCGCGCAATTGAACCGGAACGGAGAGCTGTCGCCGCAAGTAAGGCAGACTGCGGCGCAAAAACACCCGCCTCCTGTATCTCGCATAGGAGGCGGGTGTCGGGAAGAGGACGTTACGCGAGCTGGAAGTAGGCGACGACGACGGAGCCGGGGCCGCAGTGGGTGCCGACAACGGAGCCCATCCAGGCCGGCTCTTCGTGCGTGACGAACGGCAGCTTGGCGGCGAGTGCCTGGACGCCGTCGAAGTTGCCGGCATGGGCGTAGGCCGCCGGCATCGAGAGATCCGGCGGGAACTGCGTCATGATGATCTCGACGAGCGCGTTGAGCGCGGCGTTCATCCCGCGCGCCTTCTTCATGTTCTTCACCACGCCGTTTTGCAGCATCGCGATCGGCTTGACAGACAGCAGCTCACCCACCGCGCCGGTCACCAGGCTCAGACGTCCGCCGCGGATGAGGTAGCGCAGCGTCTCGGGTACGACGTAGATACGGATGCGCGGCGCCACGCGGGTCAGATAGCGCACGATCTCGCCGACGGGTTTGCCCTCGGCGCGCATTTTCACCGCGAGCTTCACCAGCATCGACAGTCCCACGCAAATCGTCGACGTCTCGATGACATGGATGTTGCGGCGGCCGGTCTCGTCTCTGGCAGCACACGCGGCGGCATAGGTACCTGACAGCCCCGACGAGAGCGGCAGTACGATGATGTCATCATCCGGGTGCGCGCGGAATGCGTCGAGCCACTCGCCAGCCGAAACCAGTGAGGTCGTCGGCAGCTCCTTCGACGTACGCAGCTTCTCGTAAAACTCCACGTTGGTGATCGTCCTCTTATCTTCGTAGATGCGGTTGCCGAAGATAACTTTGAGCGAGTACATCTCAACACCGAGCGCTTCCGCCTCCTCGTAGGTCAGATCGCTGGTGCTGTCGGTCATAATAATCATGGGAAAGTCCCCCTCTCAGAGAAATAGAATTTTCAACGATGCACGGAGAGGGTCGGAACCGTCCGCGCTTTTACCGTATACCGTATTGTATCTCATCCGGCGTGCGAGGTCAAACGAAAACAGGCGAAATTTTGTGTGTTTTCCGAATTATTTTTCAAGGGGATGCGTTTAACGGTTGACTTCGCGGAGAAAATGCCGTATGATAAAGGAGTAGAAGTGTACTTCGCTCACTGACATCTGGGACGGGGACAACCATAATGAAACGAGATCTTTACAAAGGCTGGACGCTGCCGGCAGCCGACATCGATGGAATGCCGCCACGGATATACGGGGATGCGGAGTCGGCGCGCGAATGGCTTGCAAGGCTGAACCTGCCGGACGCCGCGCGGATGAGCGACGGGGTCCGCGTGACGCCGGAGCGCTGGGAAGAACACCGTGCGGCGCTTTTGGATACCGTCCGGGCGCATGGCTACGGCTATTCTCCCGCACCCGCGCCTGTCACGGGAAAGGTCGTCCACAGCTCCGCCGATGCGCTGTACGCGGGCGTCGTCAAAACCTACGCGGGAAAGGCAATCAGCGAGCGGATTCACCTCACGCTCGAGACACCGCGCGGACCGTTTACGTTTCCTCTGCAGCTCGTGTATCCCATCTATCTCAAACGTCCGCCGGTGCTTTTACACATCGCCTTCCGTCCGTCGCTGAGAACACTCCCTGACGATGAGACCGAGATCGAGACCTGTTACGCGCCGATCGAGGAGATCATTGACCACGGCTTCGCGTACGCGCAGTTCTGTTACAATGACGTTGCAGGCGACCTGCCGCGCGGCGAGGGCGCTTTCCTCGGTAACGGTCTGGCGGGGATGTACCATGACAGCGATATGCGTGAGCCGGACGCCTGGGGAAAGATCGGCATCTGGGCGTACGCCGCGAGCCGCGTGCTTGACTATCTGCGGACGCGGGAGGAGCTGGACGGTGAGTGTGTGAGTGTCGCGGGACATTCGCGGCTGGGGAAGACGGCACTGTGGTGCGCGGCACAGGATGAGCGGTTCTTCTGCGCGTGCGTGAACGGCTCGGGCTGGGGCGGTGCGGGACTGATGCGCATGAACGAACGGCGCATTGATGCCCTGATCGAAAACGGTTCCATCGACTGGTGGAGCGAACGCTTCCGGGACTATGCCGGCCATATCACAGACACCCCGTTCGACGGACATACGATGCTCGCCTGTGTCGCTCCGCGCTATGTGAGCCTTGCGGACGCGGACGGGGACTTTCCGCTCTACCAGGTCGGCGACTATCTGAGTGCGACGGCGGCGGGCGCGGTGTGCGAAGCGCTGGGGCTTTCGGGGTTCATCGCGCCGGACATGCTGCCGCATCCGTACGCAGTCTACCCGGAAGGGCACATCGGTTACGCGCTGCGTCCGGGGTCACATTTCTTCTCGCGCTGGGACTGGAACGCGCATATGGCGTTCATCAAACAGGCGTATCTCCGGTCCTGACCGTTCCTCCCTCCGGCGTATGCCGCGGCGGGACACGGAAAACTCAGGCAGCACAACAAGCAAGGAAAACGAAAACATATGAGGATACTGCATATCATCGGAGGCGGAGACGTCGGCGGCGCAAAGACGGCGGTAATCTCGCTGCTGTCCCGCATCACACGCACCTACGGAACAACCGGTGAGGCTGTCGTGCGTCTGATCTCACTGCGGGAAGGAGACTTCGCCGATACCGCGCGCGAGGCCGGTATCGACACGGTTGTCATCCCCACACGCGGCGCAGCACTTGAGAAAGGACGCGTGCTGCGCGCCGCGCGTGACTTCCGGCCCGACCTCCTCCACTGCCACGGCGCACGCGCGAACCTGATCGGAGTCTTGCTCAAAAACCGGCTCGGCGTCCCCGTCATCAGCACGATGCATTCGGACTACCGGCTCGACTATCTCGGCTCCCCGCTGCGGCACTTAAGCTTCGGGTCAATCAACTCCCTCGCTCTGCGGCGTGTGGACTACTTCACCTGCGTCTCCGACCGTATGGCGCGGACAATGATCGCACGCGGGTTTAACCCCGAGCGCTGCTTTGTCGTGTACAACGGCATCGACTATACCCCTGCCGCCGACCGTCCCGACCGCGCAGCATACTGGCAGACCTACGGTTACCATTGGAAGCCCGGGGATGTGGTGTGTGTGCTGGCGGCGCGGCTGACGGCGGTGAAGGACGTGCCGACACTGCTGTACGCCGCCGCGAAAGCGATGGAACGTGTCCCGGCACTGCATCTCGTCATCGGCGGCGACGGCGAGGACCGTAACGCCCTTGAAGCCCTCGCCCGGGAGCTCAATATAGCCGCACGCGTCACGTTCGCCGGATGGGTCAAGGATACCCGTACCTTCTTCGCCGCCGCCGATATCAACGTCCTCTGCTCTATCTCGGAGACCTTCCCCTACTCCGTCACCGAAGGCATCCGTGAGGGCTGCGCCACCATCGTCACCGACGTCGGCGGCATGCCCGAGCTCATCCGCAGCGGCTATGACGGCTTCATTGTTCAGCCGCGTGACCGCGACACGCTTGCCGACCGTCTCGCTGCGCTTGCCGGAGATGAGACGCTCCGCCGCACCTTTTCCGAGCGCCTGTACCGCCGCGCATCCGAACGTTTCTCCCTCGACCGTATGGCGGCGGATCAGGTGGATATTTACCGCACCGTCCTGCGCCGCTGCAGCCGCCCCTATACGCGCGACGGCGTCGTCATCTGCGGCGCGTACGGCAAGGGCAATGCCGGAGATGACGCCATCCTTGAAGCCATCGTCCGCGAGATGCGCAGCATCGACCCCGATATGCCCGTGCGCGTCCTCTCGCGCAGCCCCGGCGAGACGCGCTTAAAGTACCGCGTCAGCTCCACCTTTACCTTCAACCTACCCGGCGTCGTCCGCGCGTTCTCCAAAGCCCGTCTTTATATCAACGGCGGCGGCTCTCTCATCCAGGATATCACATCCTCCCGCTCGTTGTGGTTCTATCTCTGGACGCTCAGCCAGGCACGCCGTCAGGAGATGCGCGTGATGATGTACGGCTGCGGGATCGGGCCGCTGCTGCGGGAAGCAAATAAAAAACGCGCGGCACGTGTGCTCAACCGCTCCGTCGACGTCATCACGCTGCGGGAGGACGATTCCGCGCGGGAGCTTGCACGCATGGGCGTGACATGTCCGAAAATCATCGCGGCGGCTGACCCCGCGCTCACGATCCTCCCGAACGAAGAAGGGCTCGTCCACGCAATGGAGGAGCAGGGGCTGTCCATGACCGGGAAGTACCTGGCGGTCTGCGTACGGCCATGGAAGGGCTTCCATGCCGACGTGTTTGCGGACGCCGCACGGTACGCGTATGAGAGGTACGGCTGGGAGACGGTGCTGCTGCCCGTCGAGCTGCCGCGTGACCTTGAGGCGTGTGAGGCGGTGGCGCGGCTGCTGACCGTGCCGCATCGAACCATCCGTGAGCGGTATCCGGCAGACGTGACGATCGGCCTGCTGACGAAGATGCGCGGGGCAATGGCGATGCGGCTGCATGCGCTCATCTTCGCGGCGTCGGCGAGCGTGCCGCTGGCGGGGATCGCGTATGACCCGAAGGTGATTGGGTTTATGCGGTATATGCGGCAGGAGAATGTGTGCGCGCTGAGCGAGGCAACGGCGGAGAGGCTGTGCGGGTTTATTGACGCAATGGCGGCGACGGAGCAGGCAGCCGTAGCGGCGAATACGGAGCGTCTGCGGGAGCTGGAGCGCAGGAACCGTGACGCCGCCGCAGAACTTTTACGCTAACACCGTTCCAAACAGGAGATTCCGCGGTCCCTGAAACGACAATGGCGCGGGGTGTCTCCCGAACCTGTCGGGTGATAAACGTCCAATATTCGTCATATTGCACAACCACCCGTCACTATGCACAAAACATGCCGCCGATATGCCCCGAATACACCGTTTCATCGCACTGTCGTCGCGTTTCATTGCTCCAGAATGAAATATTTGTTAAATTTTCACTTTAGCAGTTGAAATTTAATGACAAATCGGTTACAATACAATCGGTTGTATTTATCCCTCAGCCTGCCCATCCAAATATATCTGTCACCCCGTACAAATTAAACGAAAGGTTCGAAAAATATGACAGGAAGATTGTTCCAGGGTATCATCCTCCAGATGAAGGACGTCGCCGACCGCATCATCGGCGTCATCGACTCCACAGGCTCCGTCATCGCCTGCACCGAGCTGTCCCTCATCGGCTCCGAGCGTGAGGATGCAGCCGTCGAAATGAGTTTCTCCTCCGACTTCGTCATCCACGGCGGCTATATCTACCAGACCATCTCCACCAAGTCCGCACGCTATGAGTACGCCGTCTTCGTCGAAGGTGACGATTCCCTCGCGCGTACCATCTGCGCCATGGCCGCCATCGCTCTCTCCTCCGTCCGCTCCCTCTACGACGAGAAACACGATAAGGCAACCTTCATCAAAAACATCATCCTCGATAACGTTCTCTCCGGCGACATCTATCTCAAGTCCAAGGAACTTCACTTCGGCCCGGATGTCCCCCGCGTCGTCTTCCTCATCAAACACGCCGAGAAAACCGACTCTGCCGCCATCGACGTCGTCTCCTCCATCTTCCCCGATAAACAGAAGGACTTCGTCATCAATATTTCCGAGAATGACCTTGTCCTCGTCAAAGAGGTCCGCCCCAACGTCGATATCAAAGATCTCCTTAAAATCGCCAAAACCATCGAGGATACCCTCGGCACCGAGCTCATGGTCAAGACCACCATCGGTATCGGCACTGTCGCTCCGCAGCTTAAGAATATCGTCACGTCCTACAAGGAAGCCCAGCTCGCCATCGACGTCGGCCAGGTCTTCGACTCCGAGAAAACCATCCTCAGCTTCGAAAACCTCGGCATCGGCCGCCTCATCTATCAGCTCCCGACCACCATGTGCGAGCAGTTCCTCTCCGAAGTTTTCCGCAAAGGCTCCATCTCCGCGCTCGATCATGAGACGCTGTTCACCATCCAGAAGTTCTTCGAAAATAACCTCAACGTCTCGGAGACATCCAGAAAGCTGTTCGTACACCGCAATACGCTCGTGTATCGTCTTGAGAAAATCAAGAAGATTACCGGCCTCGACCTGCGTGAGTTCGACCATGCCATCATCTTTAAGGTTGCACTTATGGTGCGCAAATACCTGAACTCGAGGGAACAGAGACCATGATCCACCTCTCCGACGTCTACCAGTCGTACGCGACCGGTACGCGCGCGCTGCAGGGAATCAACCTGAGGATCGAAGACGGCGAGTTCGTCTTCCTCGTCGGTCCCTCCGGGTCGGGCAAGTCGACGATTATCAAGCTGATCATCGCCGAACTGCTCCCGACCGCCGGCCGCGTCACCGTCAACGGTTATAACACAACAAAAATGCGCGCGTCGGAGGTGCCCTACCTGCGGCGTACCATCGGCGTCGTCTTCCAGGATTTCCGTCTCATCGAAAAAAAAACCGTCTACGAGAATGTCGCCTTTGCCATGCGCATCGTCGGTGCGTCTCCTCAGGAAATCCGCAACCGCGTGGCATATGTGCTCGACCTTGTGGGACTGGCGCATAAAGCCAGGCGAAAGCCGACGGAACTCTCCGGCGGCGAGCAGCAGCGTGTCTCAATCGCCCGCGCACTCGTCAATAACCCCTCGCTCATCATTGCCGATGAGCCGACCGGCAACCTTGACCCCGATCGCTCGCTTGAGATCATGATGCTGCTGGAACACATCAACTCCCTCGGTACGACCGTGCTCGTTGTCACACACGAGAAAGAGCTGGTCAATCAATTTAATCAGCGTGTCGTCGCCATCGACGGCGGACTGATCGTCTCGGACAGAACGGGCGGGTATTATCAATATGAGCAATATGAAAATCGCTATAAACACCCCGGAGAATCCACGCCGGAACCGACCGAACAGCCGGAACAGCCGGAGCAGCCGGAACAGAGTGATGAACAACAGGCATAACTTCGCGTACTTCTTCAGGGAGGGCGTGCAGGGTATCTTTACCCACGGCTTTATGTCTTTTGCGTCCGTCAGCGTCATCACCACCTGCCTCGTCCTCACCGGAACCGTAGTGCTCCTCATGCTCACGCTCACCGGCACCATCGATGAGCTCGGCAGTGTCGGCGATATCCGCGCGTATGTCGACGAGACCCTCTCGGATGAGAACGCCGCCGCGCTTGAGACAACCTTACGTGCCATCGACAACGTCTCGGGTGTTGACTTCATAGACCGCGCGCGCGGACTGAATGAACTGAAGGAACAGCTCGGCGAAAACTCCACGCTGCTCGACGGCCTCGAAAATGACAACCCCCTGCGCAATTGCTATCGCGTCTGGGTCACCGATATCGGGGACTATCAGGACACCGTCCGCGCGGTGGAGAATACGCGCGGCATCGCCCAGGTCTATGCGTCCGTCGACGCTGTGTCCGAACTGCAGCGGCTGCGCAATATCCTCGGCGTCGCATCGCTCACTTTCGTCATCATGCTCGGTATGGTCAGCATCTTCCTCATCTCCAATACCATCAAGCTCGCGACGTTCGACCGGCGTGAGGAGATTGGCATCATGAAGATCATCGGGGCAACCGACGGGTTCGTGCGCGCGCCGTTCTTCATCGAAAGCCTCATCCTGTCGGCCACTGCGGCAGTGATAGCGTTCGTGCTGCAGTGGATCATCGGCGACGCGATCGTCGAGAGCGCGCTGTCGTCGCTGACGTTCATGAAGGTGGCGAGCTTCCGCGATTACCTGCTTCCCTACCTCGGGGCGTTTGTGGGTACCGCGCTCATCATCGGCGTGCTCGGGAGCCTGCTGAGCATCCGCAAGTTCCTCCGGGTCTGACCGTCCGCATCGGGATAGAAGGGGCAAAGACATGAAAACAAAGGCCATGAAGATCGTCACATCGGTCGTAGCGGTGCTGCTGGTGCTGGGGCTGCTTCTGGGAATCGGTGCAGGCGTGCTGTATACGTTCGCAGCGTCCGACCTCGAGAAAAAACTCACCGACAACCTCAATGAGCTGCGGAAGCAGCTCGCGGCGCTCGAGCAGGAGAAGACCGCGCTCGCCGAGGAACAGGCCCGCATAGAAGCAAGCAAGACCGAGATCGGCGCGACCATCTCCGACCTGACCGACCAGCTCACGGAACTTGCCGAGCGGGAAGCGTCTCTGCTCGACGAGAAGACCAACCTCGACTTGTGCATGAACGTGACGCTTGAACAGCTCAGCGTTACACAGCAGCTTGTGGAAGAGCTGAACGTCCAAATCGCCCAGCGGACCCGGGAACTGCTGGACGCGGAAGAACAGGAGGCCGCGCAGTACGCTCTGTTTAAGACCCGTTTACGGGCGATGTACGAGAACGAGAGCGTCTCGGAGATCGAGATGATCTTCAGCGCGTCGAGCCTGACGGAAGTGTACGTGCGTCTGGAGGCGATGAGTGACATCGCCAGGCATGACCGCGCGGTGATGAAGCGCCTGGCGGAGATGCGCGCGTACATAGCGGAGCTGAAGGCAGGACTGGAGGCCGATCGTGCGGAGGCACGCGCGGCGGAGGATAACCTGCTGAGGTATGAGGCGGAGCTGAGCGAACAGACCGAGCTGCTGTCAAAGCTGCTGCTGCGTCTCAATGAGGAGTCGGAGGAGAGCATCGCGGCGCTCGAGGACGCGGAAGCGCTGGAAGCGCTGTTTGAGCTGGAGTTTCAGGCAAAGCTCGCAGAGATCGCGGCCAAGGAACTTGAGATCGCGGCGGCGCAGACGGATGTCCAGAAGACGTCGGAGGCGATCACGGCGGAAAAGGCTGCGGAAACCGCCCGGCAAGCCGCAAGGGCCGCGCGCGCTGCCGCTGAGGCAGCTGCCGCGAAGGCAAAGGAGGCTGCCGCGAAAGCCGCGAAGGAGGCTGCCGCGAAAGCCGCTGCTGCCGCCGCTGCCGCCAAAACCACTGCAAATTCCGGCGGCTCATCCGGCTCGTCCGGCTCATCCGGTTCATCGGCATCCGTCGGAAAGCTGACCTGGCCGTGTCCGGGCTATACGAGCATCTCGTCATATTACGGTATGCGTACGAATCCCGTGACGGGCGTGTATAGGCTGCACAACGGCATCGACATTCCCGCGCCGAAGAATGCGAAGATTGTTGCGGCCGCAGCGGGCAAGGTGACCCTCGTTACATTCTCCAAGGCTTACGGCAACTACGTTGTCGTCACGCACCCCGGCGGCATGCAGACACTCTATGCGCACATGACCACCGCAACCGTTTCCGAAGGAGATCAGGTCTCGGCAGGTCAGCAGATCGGTAAGATCGGCACCACCGGCAATTCCACCGGCTACCACCTGCACTTTACGATCATGATCAACGGCTCGTCGGTCAACCCGCTTAAGTACCTGGGCTGATCTTCCACCTTAAAATTATCAGGCGCCCCGGATGATAACGCGGGCGCCTTTGTATTGCGAGGCTCTTGCTATGAAACGTTATACATTAGGCACGCTCATCGCCGCGATTCTTCTGACCGCGGTCAGCGTCTTCAACATCTCCTATGTCCTCATCTGGAACGCCTTTAACAGCCGCCTCAGCGCACTGAATGACCGCGAGGCTGAGTACGCCAAGCTCAACGAAATCCGCGCGTACCTCGACGAATACTACATCCTCGACACGGACTCCGCGTCGCTGACGGAGGGTGCTGCCGCCGGGATGGTCAATACGCTGCCGGACGGCTGGTCATTCTACCAGAGCGCGGACGAGTACGCCGCCTATACCAATACCACAGCCGACGACTATACCGGCATCGGCGTGACGGCGTACTATGACAAGGCTGCGGGAGGCATGCGCATCACGGAGGTGTACGCAGAGTCTCCGGCGCAGCAGGCTGGGATACGCTTTTTCGACATCATCACCGCTGTCAACGGCCGCAGTACGCTGGAGCTCGGCAACGAGGCGTCCGTCAGCGCGATCCGCGGAGAGTCCGGCACCGACGTCGAGCTGACCGTCTTCCGTCCGTCATCCGGTGAAACGCTGACGTTCACCGTCACGCGCGAGGAGATTACCGAACGCGAGCTGCAGTATGAGCTTCTGGACGGCGGCGTGGGATATATCCGCATCGCGAAGTTCTCCGAGGGTGTGGATATGCAGTTCGAGGGTGCGGTGAAGTCGCTGATGTCGCAGGGAGCCAAATCGCTGTTGTTTGACGTGCGGTTCAATCCCGGCGGACGAATGGACGTGCTGGCAAATATGCTCGATCTGCTGCTGCCGAAAGGGACGCTCATCCGGTGGGAGGATAAAAAAGGAAAGGCCGGATCGATGAGCTCGGACGCCGCGCATATCAAGCTGCCGATGGCGGTGCTGGCGCATGAGTACAGCTACAGTGCAGCGGAGTTCTTCGCGGCGGCGCTGCAGGAGTATGAGGCAGCGGTCGTCGTCGGGACGCAGACGATGGGAAAGTGCTACGCGCAGACGACGTATGTGATGTCGGATGGGTCGGCGATTGCGATCTCAACGCTCGAGTATACGACGCCGGGCGGGAAGAATCTTGCGCAGACGGGTGTGACGCCGGATTATAAGCTGGCGCTGAGCTATGAAGAGACGGTAAACTTTTGGACGCTGGGCTTTGAGGAAGACCCGCAGATTCAGAAAGCAATCGAGCTGCTGCGCTAACGCGCTCCGCGTCCAAACTCCCGTAAAGAGGAGATTCCTGCGGAATCTCCCAAAAGCTTTTTGCTTCTTTTTCGAGAAAAAGAAGCGTATCCAAACCCCCGTACTTATCCCCGCGAAAACCCAGCCGCTTTCCCCGGGTCGGCATCCGCAGTCTTTGTGCGGGATCCGGGGAAAGCGGCTGTCGTATCCACGTGCAGTATCGGCTGCGCAGAGATGAAATACCGGGAGAAGTTATCGCAAAAAGCACAGAATCCCCTTGCATCTGACATGCGTGTATGTTAGAATAAATAAGGTATACTGAAGACGGGAGGCAACAGGGGCATCCATGAACATATTGGTATTCATCAAGCAGGTGCCGGATACAACAAGTGTGGAAGTGGACCCGGTAACCGGAGTGCTTAAGCGTGACGGCGTGGCATCGAAGCTGAATCCGTACGACCTGTTTGCGCTGGAACAGGCGCTGACACTGCGGGGCGACGGCAACGTGCATGTACTGACGATGGGTCCGCCGCAGGCTGAGCAGGCAGTTCGCGAAGCCATCTATATGGGTGCGGACGGCGGCACCATCCTCTCCGACCGGAAGTTCGCCGGCGCGGATGTCCTCGCGACGTCGATGACCCTCGCCGCGGGCGTCCGTCGGCTCGGGGGCTATGACCTCATCCTCTGCGGCAAACAGACCACCGACGGCGATACCGCCCAGGTCGGTCCCGAGACCGCCGAACACCTGGGCATCCCCCACGCCGCCAACGTCCTCGAAATCACCGACCTCTCAGACGGCCATGTCACCGTGCGCGTCAATATGGACGAGAGTATCGAGATGCTCCGTCTGCCGCTTCCGTGTCTGCTGACGATGGACAAAGATGTCAATACGCCGCGCCTTCCGTCGTATAAACGCAAGCTCGCCGGTACCGGGACGGTCGACATCCTCTCGCTCAAAGACTTCGATGACCGCGACGAGACCCGTTACGGGCTGTCCGGCTCGCCGACTCAGGTCGAGCGTGTCTTTCCGCCGGAAAACCATACCGAACAGGTCGTCTGGGACGGCGAACACCTCGGCGAACGGCTCTATGACTACCTGAAAGAACGCAAGTTCGTGCGGGGAGGCGTGTAAAGATGGCGCATATCGCAATCGACGCAGACAAAATGACACTTGCGGAGAAGGACGCGCTCATCCGTATCTGCCCGTTCTCTGCAATCAGGCACGAAGGCGATACACTCACGATCAACGCCGGCTGCAAGATGTGCAGGCTGTGCGTAAAAAAGTACCCGCAGTTCGTGCAGCTTGTCGAGGAATCCGTGCAGGGCGTCGATAAATCTCTGTGGCAAGGCGTGGCTGTCTATGCACAGCTCACCGAGCGCGGCGTCCATCCGGTCACCACGGAGCTTTTAGGGAAAGCGAAAGAGCTCGCCGACGTCATCCGGCAGCCGGTATACGCCGTGCTTCCCGGACATCCGACCGATGCCGCCGCACGGGAGTGTCTGCGCTACGGTGCCGACCGTGTATACGTCTACGACGACACATGCCTGCAGAACTTCGCCGTCGACCGCTATACCGCGTGCCTGGAAGACTTCATCACGCGGGTGAAGCCATGCGCACTGCTTTTCGGCGCGACATCCCCCGGACGTTCACTCGCACCGCGTGTTGCAGCCCGCTTCCGTACCGGTCTGACCGCCGACTGCACCAAGCTGGAGATGCGCGAGAATACCGACCTCGTACAGATCCGCCCGGCGTTCGGCGGCAACATCATGGCACAGATCGTCACCACCCGCACGCGTCCGCAGCTCTGTACCGTGCGGTATAAGATATTCACCGCACAGACGCCCGACGACCACCCGAAAGGCGTGATCGTCCCGATGGCGCTGCCGGACGGCGCAAGAGCCGGCGATATCGAAGTCCTTCACGTCGAACGCAAACCGCGTGAGGTCGACATCGCCGAGGCTGAGGTAATCGTCGCAGCGGGACGCGGGGTCAAGAATCAGCGTGACCTGGCGATGCTCGAGGAGCTGGCGGAGGCTCTCGGCGGGATGCTCGCCGGGACGCGTCCGATGATCGAGGCGGGCTGGCTCGATCCGCGCCGGCAGATCGGGCTGTCCGGGAGAACCGTACGGCCGAAGCTCATCATCACCTGCGGCGTGTCCGGTTCGGTGCAGTTCGCTGCCGGAATGCGCGCGTCGGATACGATCATCGCGATCAACACCGATCCGAACGCATCAATCATGAGCCTCGCGCATGTGGGCATCGTCGGGGATTTGTACGAGATTGTCCCCGCGCTGCTGAAAAAGATTCGGGAAGGAGGCGGGCTGGATGTATAAAACCGTGACGCCGGAGGACTGCGCATACTTCAAAAGTATCGCGCCGGGCCGCGTGTGGGTGGGGGACGAGATCGCCGAGGACTACCATCACGACGAGCTGGGCGGCATCACCCGCGCACCCGACGTCCGCATACTGGTGCTGTCGACCGAGGAGGTCTCGGCGATCCTCGCGTACTGCAACCGGGAACGCATCCCGGTGGTTGTACGCGGGTCGGGAACCGGGCTCGTCGGCGCGGCGGTCGCGCTCGAGGGCGGCGTGATGCTCGATACGACGGCGATGAACCGCATCCTCGAGCTCGACCCGGACAACCTGACCGTGACGGTCGAGCCGGGCGTGCTGCTGATGGAGCTTGCGGCGTATGTCGAAGGAAAGGGGTTCTTCTATCCGCCCGACCCCGGCGAGAAATCCGCGACGATCGGCGGGAATATCTCGACGAACGCCGGCGGAATGCGCGCGGTGAAGTACGGCGTGACGCGCGATTATGTGCGCGGCCTGACCGCCGTGCTGCCGGACGGCACGGTGCTGGAGCTTGGGGGCAAGGTTGTCAAGAACAGCTCCGGGTATGACCTCAAACATTTACTGATCGGCAGCGAGGGGACGCTCGCGGTAATCACGCGGGCAGTGCTGAAACTGCTGCCGCTGCCGTCGCGGGTCGTGAGCCTGCTGATTCCGTTCCCGTCGATCGAAGCTGCGATCGGGACGGTGCCGGAGATCGTGCGCAGCAAGACCGCACCGACCGCCATCGAGTTCATGGAGCGTGAGACGATCCTGTTTGCCGAGAGCTATCTGGGCAAAAAATTCCCCGACCGCGCAAGTCCCGCATATCTGCTGTTGACGTTCGACGGCGAAAGCGCGGAGGAGCTGGAGCGTCAGTGCGAGACGGCGGCGAAGCTGTGCCTGTCGCCCGAACGCGGCGCGCTCGATGTGCTGATTGTCGACACAAAGGAACGAAGGGACAGCGTCTGGGGTGCGCGCGGAACGTTCCTCGAAGCCATCCGTGCGTCGACCACCGAGATGGACGAATGCGATGTCGTTGTCCCGCGCGACCGGGTCGCGGAGTTTGTGCTCTATACGCATGAGGTCGCGCGGCTCACCGGACTGCGCATCCCGTCGTTCGGCCATGCCGGGGACGGCAACCTGCACGTCTACCTGTGCCGCGATGAGATGCCCGAAGACGCGTGGAAAGAGGCGCTTGCCGAAGGGTTCCGGCTGCTCTACACAAAGGCGGCGGCGCTCGCAGGTCAGGTCTCCGGCGAGCATGGCATCGGCTACGCCAAACGGATGTACCTCGCAAGTCAGCATCCCGCACAGGTCTCGTTGATGCGTAAAATAAAGGCGGTGTTCGATCCGCACAACATCCTCAATCCAAGAAAGGTGGTATAATCATGAAGACCGTACCAAAGATCGATATCCACGTCCATACCACACCCGAGGCGCTCATCCACCGTTCCGACGGCAGTACGTACGCCACCCCGCGTGAGCTGCGGCAAATGTACGATCAGATCGGTGTCGAACGCGCGCTGCTGCTGCCGTCGATCCATGAGCTGTCGATGCGTGAGACACGTGACCTTGTGCGCAGCAATCCCGACGTCTTCGGCTGGTGGTTCATGAACCTGTCGCCGCGTCAGCTCAACTCCGACCCGGACGCCGATTTCTCGCGCATCTTCCGTGAGCTGATGGCGCACGGTGCGCGCGGCATCGGCGAGGTCTGCGAGAACATGTACTTCGACGACCCGCTGATGCTCAATTTCTTCCGCCACGCCGAAAAGTGCGGTCTGCCGCTCACCTTCCACATCGGCAACATGGGGAAGGATTACGGCATCGTCGACGAGTTGGGACTGCCGCGTCTGGAGAAGGTGCTCGGGATGTTCCCGCGCCTGATTTTCCTCGGACACTCACAGAAGTTCTGGGCGGAAATCGGCGCCTGCGACGAAGAATCACGCAAGGGTTACCCGAAGGGCAAGGTTGTCCCCGGGCGCTTGGTGGAGCTGATGCGCAAGTATCCGAACCTCCACGGCGACCTGAGCGCCGGTTCCGGCTGCAACGCAATCATGCGCGACCCGGACTTCGGCTACACGTTCCTCGAGGAGTTCCAGGACCGTCTCTATTACGGTACCGATATCTGCGACCCGCGCAACATCACCAACCCGATGCTGCGGCTCTCGGGATTCCTGGACGACGCGATGCGGACCGGGAAAATCAGCTATGCGGCATATGAGAAAATCTCGCGCGGAAACGCGCTGAACCTGCTTGAGAAATAGAACATGCCGGAAAAAATCACATTTGCACCGCCGGAGTCGGGTATCTTCACGCCCGACGTCCCGGCAGAACCGCTGCCGTTTCTCCGCAACGTCCCGATCAACGGCTACCGCGGCTATCTGCGTCCGACGGACGATGCGGACGCCGTCGCACGGGGAAAGCGATGCGCGGAGGAAATACGCAGGAACTTCATCGCGGACTTCGAGCGCAGTGACGCCTACTGCTTACGCAACCGTGAGACAAATCCCGACCGGATGGTGCATGTCTCCACCTTCACGCGGCTGGACGGAATCATCTACATGACCTACTACGCCAATATCGGCGACGGCGGCGAACGTCCGGAGAGTCAGGCGGCGCGCTTTGCTTTCTGCCCCGAGGACAACACCGACGACCTCACCGTCGTTGATCTGCAGAAGGTCGGCGACACGCTCGATGGGGAGCCGATCCGGCTTGTGTACGACACAATCCTGATGCGCAGGGATGAGCGCGAAATCTACCTGATGTGGACGGCGGCGACGTCGCAGTACTACCGCTTCTACCGCGTCTATGACATTGCGGCAAAGACGATGGGGCCGGTGCGCGTCAACCGCTTCAAGGTGGGTGACACCGTCAATGACTTCTCACTGTCCGGGATGCACAGCGCGTTGAGCGCAAACGGCATTCCGATGCGCAGGACCGGCGTGGACATCGGCATCATGCAGAAGGTTACCGAACGCATCGAGGACGGCGTGACCTGGTACTACACCGGCGCGTACTCGTGGTACTTCAACTGCATCATCAAATCCCGCGACTTCGTGACCTGGGAGTATGTCGCGGCGCCGGACTTCCCGTGCTTCTCGCTGTGGGAGAACGCCGTCTACGTGCTCGGCAGCCGCGTCTTCTATTTCGTACGTCAGGACGACTGCCGGCAGGGGTTCCTCACCTGTTACGACCTTGAGGCAAAGACCTGGAGCACGCCCTGTCTCATCGAGGATTCGCAGTCACGCGCGGATTTCATCGTCTACCGTGACCAACTGTACCTCATCCACTCGCCGCGCAACCGTGAAGGATTCGGCATCGTACGCGTCGACACGGAAGACATCAGCCGCAGCGTGCCGGTGCTCGTGGCGGACATGGGCAGCAGCCTGTTCTATCCGTTCACGCGGGTGTATGGGGACGAGGTGTATATCTCTTACACCGTCGCACGGCAGCACATCCGGCTGTCCAAGTTCCGTCTGAAAGATTATCTCATGTAAAGCAATGCCCCCGGTATCCGTGATGGATTCCGGGGGCATTGGATACGCCGTTTACTTCCCGCCGAGGGCAGCGGTCTTGTTGGGGCTGGAACGTCCTTCGATTATCGGCGCGCGGCGTTCGATCGAAGCCAGGGCAATCTCGACGTCCTCGTGTACCTCAGCCGGCGTGAACGCGCCGAGCGTCACCATATCCTGCGGGCGGATCGTCGCAAACGAGAACGTGATGCCGACGAACGGCGAGCAGCGGCCCGCCGCCATGCTCTTGATTGTCATGACCGGCTTCTTCGCGTTCCAGATCACCTTGTGGATGTACTCGATCTCCACCTGCATCAGGAAGCCCATGCAGTTGTAAATCTGCACGTACGTCTCGACGTCGTAGCCGTTGGCGTCGGAGTAGAGGATCAGCTCCGGCATATGCGCGGACAGGCCGGGGATCATCCCGTTCTCGCGGATCATATAGAGATAGTCCGGCAGACGGTCCATCGTACCGTGCAGCTTCGATACCAGCCGCTCGGCACTCCCGTGGTGCGGGAAGCAGAAGGTGCAGCCGTCACGCTTCGCCTCCTCGATGACCTTCCGGGCACTCGCACGGCCCTCGGCGGAATCGGTTACATCGAGACCGGGCGTGGCAATCAGCGTGATTTTTTTGCCCGTGCGGTCTTCGGCGATCTTCACACCCTCCAGCAGCGTCGTGTTGCCGACGATCGGCGCCATCAGCGCGTCAATGTCGTAGGCGAGGTACGCCTCAAGTATATCGGCAATGCGCTCCGGGTCGGCGTAGCGCTCACGGATCAGCGCGTCAGCGGATGAGGTCGTATGGCTGTAGCCCAGAAGCCAGTTCGTGCCGATCAGCAGACGCGGCAGCGATACGCCGCCGACCATCGTACGCGGAAAAGATGCCATAATCGTATCCTCCAACACCAGAATTGTACAATACAGACCGGAATGTGACTTATTTTATAAACAGTCCGCTTTCTGCATAAGAAAATACGCTATACTAAGCCCAGCACCGCGTGAGACTCTGTTCCCGCGCGGTCTTTTGCTGAAATGCCTGTTACGGTACCAGCAGCGTCTTGATGTTGCGTCCCGCGCGGATATCGGCGAAGGCGTCGTTGACCTTTTCGACCGGGTATCGTGTCGTGATCGACAGCAGCTTATTGGCAAACGCCGGGCGCTTTTGTAAAAATCCCAGGTACGCGCGGATGTCGTCCATCGCATACTGCGACGAACCGATGATGCGCAGCGCCTTGAACGTGATGACCTCCGGCGACACCGGTACACCACCCGAAATGCTGTACTGCCCCGGAACGAGGTAGACACCCCGGTTTCTGAGCAGATCCAGCCCCTGCGCAAACGCCGACGGATTGCCCGACGCCTCGAACACAACGTCCGCGCCGTAACCGTCACTCATCGCGGCGATGTCGGCTTTCAGCGTCTCCCACGGCGTGCGGTCAAGTCCATAGCAGACGTCCACGCCGAAGTCCTTCGCGAGTGCCGCGCGGCTTTCGACGGTGCGGCCGGTGATCGCGAAGACATGCGGGATGCCCAGTGCCTTGAGGTACGCGGCAGCGAACATCCCGACCGGCCCGAGCCCCTGTACCACCGCGACACGCGCATGTTCGACCCCGCAGTTCGCCTGAGCCGCCAACGCGAACGCGTGCAGCGCGGTCGGACCCGCACACGCGAATACCGCTGCCGCCACGGGGTCAATGCTGTCGGGTATCTTCACAAGGTTGGAGAGAGGGCTGAAGTTGTACTGCGCGTAGCCGCCGTGGAAATAGGGCGGCATGTTGGGGTCACCGGCGTTCGTGACGCCCATGCGGACGCAGTTGGCGTCGTCGCCGCTTTTGCACAGCATGCACTTGCCGCACGGCGATGCAATCGTCGCGATCACCGCGTCGCCGACATCCAATCCGTACGCACGCGCGTCATCAGCCGCGTCGATGACGCCGACGAACTCATGCCCGATGATCTGCTCACCGTCGCCGCCGAGCGTCCCGTCGTGGATGTGGACGTCCGTACCGCAGACGCCCGACGCCAGCAGCTTCAGCCGCGCCATCCCGCGCTCCGGCTCCACAACCGGGTACTCCCGGATTTCGAAGGGCTTCTTATGTCCCATATAGACCGCAGCAATCGCTTTTTTCATCGTTCCTATCCTCCGTTACAGCAATGTTTTGATGATCTCCCACGCGAGGTCGGCATAAATCCGGTGACCGACGGGGCCGGGGTGCCAGTTGTCCTCGTAGTTTCCGGGTACCGCCGCAAGTCCCGCATGCGCGTCGGCGATCGGGACGTCAAGCGCACGCATCACCCGCAGCGATTCCGTTATATAGTCCTCGAAGTCATACCCGCCGCGCATCCGATCGCCCAGAATCGGCTCGACACTGAGGAATACCGGCTGCGCGCCGATCTCCCGCACGCGTGCCGCATACTCCGCAAGCAGCTCACCGTAGCGGACAGGCCCCTCGCCGGTCAGCCAGTCGTTGATCGTGTGCCCCTGCATCAGCACGACTGCCGGACGCAGCACCGTGACATAGCGATCGAAGTAGTCGGCGAGGTACTTCCCCACCGGGCAGCTCCCGACGCCGCAGTTGACGACGGCGTGCGAGCCGGCGTAGACCTCTGCGCCGTACGGCACCGTGCCGGAGACCGTGAGCGTGTGCAGCCCCGGTGTGCAGGGCAGCGCAATGAGGTTATAGGGGTTTGAAAAGCTGGATGACTGCAGCTCCCCCTCCCACACAGCCGCGCCGTCGATGTAGACCTGCGCTATGCAGGGCTTGGGCGTATAGCGAAACTGCAGCCGCACCAGACTTCCTTCAAACGGCAAGCCGTCGGAAAGCTGCGTGGGGTCGAGGTTATAAGCCGCCGATCCGGTGGCATCCCGCAGATGTGCGCGCAGCAGTTCCGCGTAGGTCGGCAGTTCCAAAGGCAGCATCCGATGCTCGCCCGCGACGCCCGGAGGCTCCCACGCGGAGTAGTATGCCTTCACACCCTCCGCGCCCTGTCCCCAGGTGTGTGAGTCTCCGGTGCACGCGATGATCTTCATCTCACTCATGCTCCGTTCTCTTCAGGATATCCTCCTGCACCGCCCTGGACAGCTGTGTGTAAAACATCGAGAACCCCGACACGCGTACGACCAGCCCCGTGTACTTCTCCGGGTGCTCCATCGCGTCCTTCAGCACTTCCCGCGAGACGGCATTGATCTGAATCTCCTGTCCGCGCTTCTGGAAGTACGTCAGAATCAGCGCCAGCAGCTTCTGACGCAGTGCCGGGTCGGAAAACATCACCGGGCTGTATTTCTGATTGAGCACCGTCCCGCACGACACGAGCGTGTAGTCAGGTTTCGTACACGACGCGACAACTGCCGTGGGGCCGGAGCGGTCCTGACCGTGCATCGGGGATGCGGCGTCGGAGAGCGGCTGTCCGGCGTGACGTCCGTCCGGCGTCGCGGCGACGTCCTTGCCCGCCGGGATGTTGTTCACGTTCGATGCGATCGCCGTATAGTACGCGCCGCCGTCCCGGGTACGGTGGTTTCGGAACACCCGCTCGCTCACCTCGACGAACCATACGGCGTATTTATCCACAAAGTCGTCGTCGTTGCCGTATTTCGGGCAGCTGAGCAGGTACCGCTGCAGGGCGTCGTAACCGTTGAAGTCCGCCGCGAGCGCATCCCGTAAACCCTCGAGCGTAATGATTCTATCCACGTAGACGGCTTTCTCGATCGCTGCGAGCGAGTCCGCAACAGTCGCGATGCCCATGCAGCCGGCGCCGTGTACCGACGGGTACAGCGCGCCGCCGTCGTTGATGTCAAGACCCCGCTCCACGCAATCCTCGCACAGGCACGACAGGAACGGCTGGACGAAGTGCGCGCGATTGTAGCGGTCGTTTTCGTTGTCAAAGAGCCGTACATATTCGTCGGCGGCGTAGGCAAGCTGCTTCTCATACGCCGCGACGAACTTCTCCATCGTGTCGAGCTTATCGAGCGCGCCGGTGTCGATGCCGATGTCGCGGCCGTTGAGCATCGAGACCCCGCGCGTCAGCACGGCCTCCAGATACATCGGCGTGTTCCATCGGCCGTCCGACCACGGCGGCTGCTTGCCGGGGATGAAGTTCTCGATGCAACCGACCATGCAGTAGTCCCGCGCGTCCTCGAGCGTGTAGCCATGGCGGTGCAGCGCCGGGATGTTCACCTCGTCGTTCATCAATGCCGGGTATCCCAGGCCCGTGCCGATTACCTTCAGGCACTCGTCGACGAAGTGCGGATCGATGCCGTCGTGCAGCCGCGCCGAGAGGTTCGGGCCGGGGATGTTGCAGTCGCGCACGGCTTCCAGGAGCGCGTAGGAAAGCTCGTTGACCGCGTCGTCGCCCTCGCGCGTCACACCGCCGATCGCGATGTTGCACACATTGTCGCCCCCGAACAAGAAGCTCTCACCGAGCTTGATGAGCGTCGCGCGCAGCAGTTTCACCGCGCCCGCGTAGTCGAGTTCTCCTCGCTCCACGTCGCGCTTATAATAGGGAAGCAGGTACTGATCCATCCGTCCGAACGCCATCGCATAGCGCTGCTCATAGTAGAACGCCGTATGAGTCATCCACACAAGCTGCAGCGCCTGACGGAAGGTCTCGGGAGGCTTGGCCGCGAGATGCCGCAGGTCGCGCGCAATCGTATCCATTCTTGTGCGCAGCTGCGCGTCGCCCTGCTTTGCGTCGCACGCTTCGGCGTACTTCAGGAGCATCGTCCGGAAGCCCTCCATCGCCGCGCGGCAGCCGTGAAGAAAGTCGCGCTTCTTCGGATAGTCCGCGTCGGTACGGTGTACGGCGAGGGAGCGATCGATGTCGGAGACGGTGCCCGCAACGCCGCGCTTGAGAAAGACCGTATAGGACGGGGCATAGTGGTCGCCGTTTTGACGGAACGGGTTGCGGCCGAAGGAGTCGCAGAAGCGTACCGCCTGATCCAGCCGCGTCTGAGGAATGGAGTCGTCGATGCGTCCGCGCGCGGAACCGGCGATGAGGTCGTTGTCATAGACGTGCGCCCGGGGACCCGTCATGCGCGCGGCGGCGGCATATCCTTTCGCGACGGCGATCGGGTCATTCAGATGTGCGCGGTAAGCCAGGTACGCGTGATAGTCCTCCGTCGGACGTTCACGGTCGGCGGTTTTTGCAAATACGGCGGTCTTCAATGCACTGAAGTCTGTCATAAACAAATCCTCCCTCATGGTTCGGATGTGTGTCAACGGTTCAGCTTTATTATAAACGACACGCGGTGTTTTTGCAAGCGTTCCGGCTAAAATATTCTTACGAAATCCCTTCCGCAGTACTTGCAAAAGCGTATGATATGTGGTAAACTATTTAGAAAATCTGTTATCTCCGGGGAGGACGTTATGATAGCATTGCTGTCCCGTTTATTCATAAAAGATCATGAGAATACCTCAGACCCCGCTGTACGCCGCGCGTACGGCTATTTATGCGGCACGATGGGCATCGCATTCAACGTGCTGCTGTGCGTCGCGAAACTGCTGGTCGGCTCTCTGACCGGCTCCATCGCCATCACTGCCGACGGATTCAACAACCTCTCGGATGCCGGGTCTTCGATCGTGACGCTTCTGGGCTTCCGGCTCGCGAGCCAGCGTCCCGACCCCGTGCATCCGTTCGGCCACGGACGCTTTGAGTACATTTCCGGCCTGGTCGTCGCGTTCCTCATCCTGATCATGGGCTTCAATCTGTTCACCGAGAGCATCAGGAAGCTGGTGTTCCCGGAAGACGTGGAGTTTTCGTATGCGGCGGTGGCGGTACTCGCGGTGTCCATCGCGGTGAAGCTATACATGTTCCTATATAACCGGGCGGTTGGGAAGCGCATCGACTCTGCTGCTATGATCGCGACGGCCACCGACTCGATCTCCGACGTCGTGGCGACGACGGTCGTGCTCATCTCGACGGTTGTCGGGAAGCTGACAGGTCTGCGCATTGACGCGTGGGGCGGGCTTGCGGTCGCAGGGTTCATCCTCTACTCGGGCTACAGTGCCGCGCGTGACACGATCAGTCCGCTGCTCGGTCAGGCGCCCGATCCGGAGCTGGTTGCGAAAATACGCGAGACGGTACTCGCTCACCCCGAAGTCGCAGGGATGCACGACCTCATCATCCACAACTACGGTCCCGGCCGCATGATGGTCTCCCTCCACGCCGAGGTGCCTGCTCACGCCGACCTGCTTCAGATGCACGATGTCATCGATCTCATCGAGCAGCAGCTGCGCGACTCCTGCGGCTGCGATGCAGTCGTCCATATGGATCCCATCGTCACCGACGACGCCGTCACCGCCCGTACCTTCGTCACCCTCGTGCGCATTGTCACCGGCGTCGATGAACGGCTCAGCCTCCATGACTTTCGCATGGTCACCGGTCCCACTCATACCAACCTCATCTTCGACGTCGTCGTCCCCCACCGTTTTAATATGACCGACAACGAACTGCGGCATGTGCTGAGCGAGCGCGTCAAAGCCCACGATAAAACCTGGAACGCCGTTATCAACATCGACCGCAGCTACCTGTGATGCGAGGATGCCGCAGTAACGGAACCCCACGGGGATCGTTCCCTGCGGGAATCGAAATCTATACGCTTTGCCCATTGCAATCCGGCGGTATGTCTGCTATAATGATTCGATAACACCAACAAAAGGAGGTTTTCGGGAGCATGCTGCTCAAGGCGCTGGAATTGACCGGCTTTAAATCGTTCCCGGATCTCCTGCGCGTGGACTTCCATCCGGGCGTCACGGCGATCGTTGGACCGAACGGGGCAGGGAAATCCAACATCTCCGATGCCATCCGCTGGGTGCTCGGGGAACAGTCTGCAAAGTCTCTGCGCGGCGGAAAGATGGAGGACGTCATTTTCGCCGGTGCCGAGTCGCGCAAAAGGATGGGGTACGCCGAAGTCTCCCTCACGCTTGACAATACCTCCGGTATGCTCAAGACCGACTACGCCGAGGTCACCGTCACCCGCCGCTACTACCGTTCCGGCGAGAGCGAATATTTCCTCAATAAGAAAGCCGTCCGCCTCAAGGACATCAACGAGCTGTTCATGGACACCGGTATCGGCCGTGACGGGTACTCCGTCATCGGTCAGGGCCGCATCGACGAGATTCTCTCGGTCCGCGCCCAGGATCGGCGTGAGATTTTCGACGAGGCTGCCGGGATTACGAAGTACCGCTACCGAAAAGAGGAAGCCGAGAAGAAACTCTCGGCGGCGCAGGACAACCTCACGCGCATAGGAGACCTCATGCGCGTGATGGAGGAACGTCTGGAGCCTCTTGAAAAGCAAGCTGAGAAGGAAAAGACCTACAACGCGCTGCGTGCCGAGCAGCGGAGTCTGGAGGTCGGGCTTTGGCTGCATGCACTGCAGGAAGCCGACGCGCAGTTCAGTCGTGTGAGCGAAGACCTTACGGGCATCTCCGACGAGCTGCAGTCGTGCGGGCAGGACCTTGCGGCGCTCGACGCGGCATCCGGTACGCTGACGGAAAAGATGCGCGCGCTCGAGGGGCGTCAGGAAAATCTGCGCGAGCTGCAGACAACCCTCGCTGCTGAGGATGCCGCCGCCGAAGGGATCATCACGCTCAAGCGCACGGCGATCGAGCGCAACCTTCAGGAGACGGAACGCCTGAAGCATGAGAGCACCGACCTCGAACTCCGCGCGGAGATCACCGGAAAGCAGCTGGCCGAACAAAAGGCGGCGCTTGCCGAAAAGCGCGCGTCTTTGGAGATGTACACACAAAAGGAAATCTCTGCGGCGGAAGCGCTCGCACACGGAAAAGAACTGCGCGCAGCGGCAGATTTGCGGCGTGAGGAGAACCGGAAGGAAGCGGAGGAGCTGCAGCTGCAGGATGCCGATGTGCGTGTGGCGATGACGTCGGCGGAGAGTACGGCGGCGGAACTGACCGCGCAGCTCAATGAAGTCGATACGGGAGAAAAGTCCCGCGAATCGGCGGCGCTCGACGCGAAGGCACAGCTCGACGCGCGGCACAAGGAGATGACGGACGGGCAGGAGGGCATCGAAAGCCTGCAGAATGTCCTTGCCGGATATGAGCGTCTCAGAGCATCGCGCGCGTCCGCTGAGGAAGCCGCGCGGGATGCCCATACAAAGCTGCGCATTCGGATGGGCGACCTCGAGAACCGCGCCCGGCTGCTGCGTGAACTCGAGCGCGATTACGAGGGCTACGCAAAGGCAACGCGCGCGGTCCTGCAGCGGCGCGACAATCTCGGCGGTATCCATGGGCCGGTGTCGAGCCTCATCCGCGTGGACGACGCATATGTCGCGGCGGTCGAGACGGCGCTGGGCTCGTCGGCAGGTCACATTGTCGTCGACCGTGAGGAAGACGCGCGGCGCGCGATCATGATGCTGAAATCCCGCAACGAGGGCCGCGCGACGTTCCTGCCGCTGTCGGCAATCCGCGGGACAGAGCTTTCAGAGCGCGAGGTCGGAGGACTGCCGGGCTTCATCGGCGTGATGAGCCGGCTGGTCGGCTGCGACGAAATCTACCGCGCGATTGTCCGCAACCTGATGGGACGCACGGTCGTCATCGACAACATCGACCACGCAATCGACGCAGCGCGCAAAACCGGGCACCGCTACCGTCTGGTGACGCTGGACGGTCAGGTGCTGTCGCCGGGCGGCGCGATGACGGGAGGAAGTCTCGCGCGCAGCACGGGCGTGCTCTCGCGCGCAAATGAGCTGGCTCGCGTGGAGACGGAGCTTTCTGACTGCGGGAAAGAGCTGACACGTGCGTCGGAAGCCTTAAGCGAGGCGCAGAGGGAGAATGTCGCGCTTGCTTACCGTCTGGACGGTGCGCGTACGGAATTGACGGACGCAAAGGAAGCGCAGGCCGCGCGCGTGATGGCGTACGACCGCGCGAAAGCCTTTTACGAAACGCTGACGGGCAGCTCCGAGAGCCGGGACGCGGCAAGGCAGGCTCTCGAAAACCGTCTGCGGACGGCAAAAGAGACCGTTGCCATGCATGACGCGCAGCGCGGGATTCTGCGTGAGCGTATGGAAGAAAACATACGTGAGGGAAACCGCCTCGAGCGGGAGTTTCTTAAGGCAAGCGCGTCGGAGCACGCAGCGTCGGAAGCATTGGAGACACTGCGGCGGGAGCGTGCGGCGATCGAAGGCTCGCTCGACGCGTCGCAGGCGGCAATCGCGCAGCTTGAAGCGCGGCTTACGGAGTTTGCGGAAGACCGGCTGCGGCGCGGCAAGAGCGTCGAGGATTTTGATATCGAGAATGCGGCGTTCGAGCGTGAGATTACGGCCGCGGAGAATACACGCAGAGAGCTTGCGGAGAAGATCTGCACGGCGAAGAAGTCGCTCGATGAGTTGCTCTTAAGGAAGCAGGAGGTCGAAGCGCTGCGGGTGGAGACCGAGCGAAAAAAGAGCGAGGTGCTGTCACGGCAGATGAACCTCGAGCGTGAGAAGGTGCGGCTGGAAAACCGTCAGGAAATGGCAAAAAAGACGCAGGATGACCTGACGGCACAGCTTTGGAACGAGTACGAGCTGACACGCGCGACGGCGATGGAGCAGGCGGAACCGCTTGATGACCTCGATGCGGCGAAGAATCGTGCCGACGCCATCCGCAAGCAGATCCGCGCGCTCGGAAACGTCTACACCGGCGCAATCGAGGAGTTTGCGCAGCTTTCCGAACGCTATACCTTTTATACCACGCAGCGCGACGATGCCGAAACCAGCTGTAAACAGCTCACGAATGTCATCGCCGAGCTGCAAAAGCAGATGAGGAAACAGTTTTCCGAGCAGTTTGACATCATCAACCGCGCGTTCGGTGAGACGTTCAACGACATCTTCGGCGGCGGTACGGCACGTGTCGAGCTGGAGGATCCGTCGGACGTTCTGGCATCGGGTATCGAGATTAAGGTGCAGCTTCCGGGCAAGACGCTCAAGGTGCTGTCGCTGCTGTCCGGCGGTGAGCGCGCGTTTGTCGCGATCGCGCTGTTCTTCGCAATCCTGCGCGTACGGCCGTCGCCGTTCTGCATCCTCGATGAGATCGACGCGGCGCTCGACGACGTGAATGTCCAGCGGTTCGCGCGGTATCTGCGGAAGTTCACCGATCACACGCAGTTCATCGTCATCACGCACCGCCGCCATACGATGGAGGAGGCGGACATGCTCTACGGCGTCGCGATGCCGGTACAGGGCGTGTCGAAGCTGCTGGCGTTTGACGTCAAGGAAGCCGCCGACGCGATGGGACTGTAGGACTGCCATGTTCCGCACTCACCGTTCTCTGATTATTACGGAGGTTACTATGGGATTTTTCGACAAAGTTAAGGCCGGTCTGACCAAGACCCGCAACGTGATTGCGGAGAAGCTTGACGCGATCGTGAAGGTCTTTCGTCCGGTGGACGAGGATCTGCTCGATGAGCTGGAGGAAGCGCTGATCCTCTCTGACCTCGGCGTCGACACGGCGACTGAGGCGGTCGAACGTCTGCGCGGACAGGTCAAAGCCGGACGTCTGAAAGAGGCGTCGCAGGTGCGTGAGGCGCTGGCCGACATCCTCTCGGAGATGGTCGGCGGCGGCTCGCCCGAGGACAGAGCCTTGAAGATCGGTACGAAACCGTCGGTCATCCTCGTCATCGGCGTCAACGGTTCCGGTAAAACGACCACCGTCGGGAAGCTTGCGCATAACCTCAAGGCCGACGGCAAAAGCGTACTGCTCGCGGCGGGCGATACGTTCCGAGCGGCGGCTGCCGACCAGCTCGAAATATGGGCCGGACGCGCAGGCGTCGATATCGTACGCCAGAACGAAGGAGCCGACCCCGCCGCCGTCGTCTACGACGCGCTGCAGGCCGCGAAGGCCCGCGGCACTGACGTTGTTCTCGTCGATACCGCCGGACGGCTGCAAAACAAAGTCAACCTGATGAAGGAGCTGGAGAAAATCAGCCGCGTGATCGACCGCGCGCTGCCCGGCTGCGACCGTGAGACGCTGCTCGTCCTCGACGGCACCACCGGTCAGAACGCGCTCAGCCAGGCCAGGGCGTTCTCCGAGACCGCCGGGATTACCGGCATCGTCCTCACCAAGCTCGACGGCACCGCGAAAGGCGGCGTCGTCATCGCCATCACCCACAGCATGGGCGTGCCGGTCAAGTACATCGGTGTCGGCGAAAAGATCGACGACCTTTTGCCGTTCGACCCACAGGAATTTGTCAAAGCACTGTTTTAGGAGGTACCCACAATGGCTCGTATTGACGGCCGTAAGTATAACGACCTGCGCCCGCTGACACTTACTCCCGGCTGCTCGCTCTACGCGGAAGGCTCCTGCCTCATCGAGCAGGGCAACACGCGCGTGTTCTGCACCGCGAGCGTCGAGGAGGGCGTCCCGTTTCACAAAAAAGGTTCCGGCGAGGGCTGGGTCACCGCCGAGTATTCGATGCTCCCGCGCGCAAACCGTACCCGCTCCCAGCGTGATATCTCCAGGCTCAAACTCGCCGGACGCTCCGCCGAGATCCAGCGGCTCATCGGACGCGCGCTCAGAAGCGTCATCGATCTCCGCGCACTCGGTGAGCTGACCATCACCGTCGACTGCGACGTACTGCAGGCTGACGGCGGCACCCGCTGCGCCTCCATCACCGGCGGATTCATCGCCCTCGCACTCGCCGGAAAGTTCCTGCGCGACGGCAAGTATCTGAAGAAGAATCCCGTCATCGACTACGTCGCGGCTTTGAGTACCGGCATCATCCCGCTCGACGGCCGTGACAGCCCTATCCTCGATATGTGCTATGAGGAAGATTCCTCCGCGCTCGCAGATTTCAACCTCGTGATGACCGGCGCCGGCTCGTTCGTCGAGGTGCAGGGCACCGGCGAGGGACGTCCCTATACCGCCGACGAGTTCTCAAACGTGCTGCGTGTCACCACGCCCGCGCTGCAGACAATCATCGGGCGGCAGAAGGAAATCGTCACATTGTGAAAGGGCTTAAGCTGATTACATGGGACGCGTGTAGCGCGTCGATATCAAAGAAATGACCGGGAAGGCGAACCGCGAATGATACAGACACTGATCCTTGCAAGCTCTAACGCGCACAAAGCAAAGGAGCTGACCGCGCTGCTCGACGGCATCCGCGTGATCCCGATGCGCGATGCCGGGCTTGACCTCGACATCGAGGAGACCGGCACGACCTTCGCCGAGAACGCCATGCTCAAGGCCCGTGCCGTTTTCGATGCGTCCGGACTTGCGAGCGTTGCGGACGATTCGGGGCTGGCGGTCGATGCGCTTGGCGGCAGACCCGGCATCTACTCTGCACGTTACGGCGGCGACGGCGCGACCGACGCCGACCGCTATAGGAAACTCCTGCGGGAACTTCATGAGGTTCCGGATGAGAAACGTACCGCGCGGTTCATCTGCGCGATGGCGTGCGTGCTCGACTGCGAGACGGCATTCGTCGTTGAAGGGACGTGCGAGGGTGTCATCCTCCGTGCACCCCGCGGGGAAAACGGCTTCGGCTATGACCCGGTGTTTCTCATCCCGGAGCGCGGGCTGACGCTCTCGGAGATGCCGCCGGAGGAAAAAAACCAAATTTCCCACCGCGCACGCGCATCTTTTTTCCTCCGTGAACGTCTAATATCCATGACCCGCGAGAATCGATAACCGGAAGGAATCAAAAATATGCTCACATCCAGACAACGCGCGTACCTGCGGGCACTTGCCAACCCGCTCGAGACGATTTTCCAGATCGGCAAAGGCGGCCTGAACGATCATCTCACCGTCCAGATCGGCGAGGCACTCGAGGCGCGCGAGATGGTCAAGGTCCATGTGCTCGAAAGTGCGCTGCTCACGCCCCGGGAAGCCGCCGAACCCATTGCCGCCGCGCTGAACGCCGACATCGTCCAGACCATCGGCACCCGCTTCACGCTCTACCGCGAGAGCCGGACACTGCCCGTCGAGAAGCGCATCAGGCTGCCGAAATGAGCCGCGTCGGACTGCTCGGCGGTACCTTCAACCCGCCCCATAACGGTCACCTCCATGCCGCCGTCGAAACACGGCGCGCACTGCACCTCGACGCCGTGTGGTTTGTCCCCGACGCCATGCCGCCGCATAAGGCCCTTCCCATTGATACACCGTCGCCAGAAGAACGCCTGGCGATGACCCGGCTCGCGGCGGATACCGTCGGCGCAGAGGTCTGCACGCTCGAGCTGACTCTCCCCGCCCCGAGCTACACCGCCCGCACCGTCTCCATCCTCACCGAACAGTACCCCGACGATACCTTCTGGTGGATCGTCGGGTCGGATATGCTGCTGATGATTCAGAACTGGGTCGACTCGGCGACGATCTTCCGCTGTGTGCGCATCGCCGCGCTGGCACGGCATGACGCAGACGCGGATAGCATTGCCGCCCACGCAGAATACCTGCGGAAGGAACATCACGCACGGGTCGATCTGATCGACGTGCCGCCTGTGGAGGTCAGCTCAACAGCCATCCGCGACGCGCTGCGAATGGGCATCTGTCCGCCGGAACTGCCCGGGTGCGTCTATGACTACATCCGCGAGAGGGGACTTTATACATGATCGACCGGGACGCCGCGCTTGCGTATCTTAAAGAGCATCTGTCGGAGAAACGGCTGCGGCATTCTCTCGGCTGCGCGAAGACAGCGGCGAAGCTCGCGGTGAAATTTGGCGCGGACGTTGAAAAAGCATACGATACAGGTCTTTTGCACGACATCACACGCGAAATTTGTTATGAAGACCAGTTGAAAATCTGTGCCGAATACGGTATAATAGTAGCGGACGAAGAACGCGTGTCCGCCGCACTGCTGCATGCTCCGACGGGCGCCGCTGTAGCAGACAAACTCTTCCACCCGGGCGCCGATGTCTGCTCAGCCATCCGCTGGCACACCGTCGCGAAGCCCGACATGACGCCGCTTGAGATGAGCGTGTGCCTGGCGGACTACATCGAGCCGACGCGCCACTTCAAAACCGTCGAAAAACTGCGCGAAACTGCCGCGCGCGACGTCTACCGGGCGCTGCTCGATGCGCTGAGCGGTACCATCATCCACATCGTCCGCGACGGCGAGCCGCTGTGTACGCAGACCGTCCGCGCGCGCAACTGGCTCCTGCAAACCGTGACCGGAAACCGAGGTGTAACATGAAGCAGTTTGACGATAATCGTAAGCCCAGGAAACCCAAAAACGATCCCCGCATCATCGACGACGAGATGCCCGCGTCCGAGGCCTCCGAACCTTCGAACGCCGCGCCGCATCGTCCCGAACGCTACGGCTATCCTCCCGTAAAGCCTGCCGGAGCGCCGCTGTCCAAGGGTATGAAAATCTACCTTGCCGTCGCCGTGCCGGTGCTGGTGCTCATCCTTATCGCACTGGTGTATGTGCTGTTCTTTGTCAAGCCGCCGTCGGGGCCGTCTTCCGCGACGTCCACTCCGACTTCGACCACGCCGGTGACCACGACACCGCCCGCGACAACGACACCGATAACCACGACGACCACAACGACCCAAGCGACAACCACAACAACTACGACTGCCTCCGCGACGACCACGACGACCGCGGCCACAACCACCGCGACGACCCAGGCGCTTTCGGAGGAGGAGAGGGTCCTTGCCGCGCTCGCGGAGATTGCCGAGGAGCCGAAGATATCCGCCAAGCCGCTCTCTTACGACGTCGACGTCTCCGGCTATAAGCAGAAGGACGGCGTGTATACAATCCTGATGGTCGGCCTCGACAACAGCAACAAGCGCACGGATACGATCATGATGCTGACGCTCGACTCGATTGAGAAGACGGTGTCGGTGATGAGCGTGCCACGCGATCTGATGAGCACGTCGGCGTTCGGGAACCTCTCGAAGATCAACGCCGCCTATGCGCAGGGCATCGAGCGCACGATGATCGAGGTGACCAACGTCCTCGGCTACGCGGCCAACCGCTACATCGTCGTCAACTATGACGGCTTCGAGCGTCTCATCGACGCACTCGGCGGCATCGAGATCAACGTGTTCATGGATATGTACTATACCGATACCAAGGAAGGCCTGGTCATTGACCTCAAGGAAGGTCTTCAGACCCTCAACGGCGAAAAGGCGCTGCACTATGTCCGATACCGTTCGGGCTACGCCGCCGCCGACATCAAACGCATCGAGATTCAGCAGGAGTTCTATACTGCCATCATTGAGAAGCTCGCACGGCCCGAGACGGTCTTCAAAATCGCCGAGCTTGCCGATATCTTCTCCGACTGCGTCAAGACCGACCTCACCACCGGCGAGATCATCTGGCTCGCCACCCACTTTTACGACATGAAGGTCGGTCGTATCAAAACCGGTAAAGTTCCGACTCACTCCGTCACCATCGACGGCATCTCCTACGAAGCCGCCTATGAGGGCACGCTGCGCAAGCGCGTCAACAGCGGTTACAATCCGTATACCGAGGAAATCACAACGTTCGCGCTGACACTGCCCGACGAGACCGCACTCATCTCCGGTACGACGACAGCGTCCGGTACGGAAACCGGTACAGCAACCACTACAGAGGCTGCTACGACGGCAACCACGACGGCACCCGTTACGACAACCGCCGCGACAACAACGACGGTCAGCACGCCGCCCGCGTGGCTGGGATAAAGCGCTGCGGAATCCCAATAAAAAGGAGCGCAAATGGCAAGACGAACATCCCGCGGATACAGAGTCTTTCTGTCCGTATGCGTGGGCATCATTCTTGTGACCTGCATCGGTGTGCTGCTGACGGTGCTGTTCATCCGAGAGCCTGCCGTGCGTATGGCCGCGGCGACGTCCGGCGGTTCGACCATGCCGCCGGCGATCGAGCCGACCACCGAAGCCGGCCGCCGCGATAACTTCTTCACGCTGCTCATTGCCGGCACCGACTCCGACGGTTCCCGCACCGATACGATCCTGCTCACCGCGATGGACACTGCCGCCGGAACCGTCAGCATTATGAGCATCCCCCGCGACACCCGCGCATATATGGCAAACGGGAACGTCCACAAAATCAACGCCGCACACAACAAGGGCATCGACCGGATGCTGACCGAGATTGCCGCGACCGTTGGCTTCATCCCCGACCGCTACTGCATCATCGACTACAACGTCTTCAAGACGGTGGTCAACGCTCTGGGCGGCGTGACGGTGGACGTCCCGCAGGATATGGACTACTCCGATCCCACGCAGAATCTTGAGATCCACCTCAAAGCGGGCGAGCAGCTTCTCGACGGCGAGCGTGCGCTGTGGTTCATGCGCTACCGTTCAGGCTACCGCGACGCCGATCTCGGGCGCATCAGGGCGCAGCAGACGCTGTTGAAGTCGCTTGCGAAGAAGGCGATGGGGCTGCAGTCGCTGAAGCTCTTGCCGAAGCTGCCGGCGATCCTGTCGGAGGTCGAAACCGACCTGACTGCGGGTGAGATGATTTGGCTCGCGATAAAGGTGCTCTCATTCAGCGCCGAGAACGTGACGATGGAGATACTGCCGGGCGAGGTGGTTGGCGCAGACTACGGCGCGGACGAGAGCAAGGTGCTCGCGGTCGTCAACGCGCGCTACAATCCCTATACCGAGCCGATCGGCAAACTGAACATACCATAGCGGCAAGCAGCGAATAAATACCCGATTCATGGGAGGAAACAGAATGGATTTACAGCAGAAAAACATCAGCCAGGAGGAAATCACCGCGATCGTGCGGGAGCTTTCCGAGAAACTTACGGACAAGGGCGCGCGGGCTCTGGAGGTCATCGACGTCCATGAGCAGACCACCCTCGCAGACCGCTTCATCATCTGCACCGGTACCTCGAACACCCACATCCGTACCCTCACGCAGGAGGTTGAGCGCGTCATGGAGGAGCAGTTCCACATGCGCCCGCACCACATCGAGGGCTACGACAATGCCCAGTGGGTGCTGTGCGACTATGTCTTCCTTGTCGTACACATCTTCCGTGCCGATGTCCGTGAGTTTTATTCATTGGAACGGCTGTGGAAGTAACCCGCTGAACCCATTCTCTATAACGGGATGATATCATCCCGCTTACAATATCAAATTATGTTCGGGACGTGACAAACTATGAAATATGACCCTTCCGCCATTGAGAACAAGTGGCAAAAAAAATGGGAGGACGCCGGGATCTATCAAGCGATAACCGGCTCGCCCAAACCCAAATACTACACCCTCGTTGAATTCCCCTACCCGTCCGGCCAGGGCCTGCACATCGGTCACCCGCGTCCGTACACCGCAATGGACATCATCTCGCGCAAGCGGCGCATGCAGGGTTATAATGTCCTGTTCCCCATCGGCTGGGACGCGTTCGGTCTGCCCACCGAGAACTACGCCATCAAGACCCGTACCCCGCCTGCCGTCGTAACGAAGAAGAACATCGCACGCTTCACCGAACAGTGCAAGGCGCTCGGCTTCTCATTTGATTGGTCGCGTGAGGTCGATACGACCGATCCGGACTATTATAAATGGACGCAGTGGATTTTCCTCAAGCTCTACGAAAAGGGTCTGGCGTATAAAAAGAAGATGGCGGTCAACTGGTGTACATCCTGCAAGATTGTGCTTGCCAACGAGGAAGTCGTCGACGGCCGCTGCGAACGCTGCGGCGGCGAGGTCGTGCATAAGGAAAAGAGCCAATGGATGCTCGGCATCACCAAATACGCCGGCCGCCTCATCGACGACCTCGACACCGTCGACTATATCGACCGTGTCGTGCTTGCCGAAAAGAACTGGATCGGCCGCTCAATCGGCGCGAATGTCGATTTCGGCACCACCCTCGGCGACCCGCTGCGCGTCTTCACCACACGTCCGGATACCCTCTTCGGCGTCACCTATATGGTCATGTCTCCCGAGCATCCGCTGATTAAAAAGTGGGCAGATCAGATTTTAAACATGGACGAGGTGCGCACCTATCAGGAAGCTGCCGCCAAGAAGTCCGACTTTGAGCGTACCGAGCTTGCCAAGGAAAAGACCGGTGTGAAGCTCGCGGGCGTCGAGGCAATCAACCCGGTCAACGGCGTACAGATTCCGATCTTCATCTCCGACTACGTGCTGACCACCTACGGCACCGGCGCGATCATGGCGGTGCCCGGTCACGATACGCGCGACTGGGAGTTTGCCAAGAAGTTTAACCTCCCCATCCTCCAGGTCATCGCATCCAGCGTCGGCGAGGTCGACGTCAATGAGGCTGCGTTCACCGACGTCGAGACCGGTACGCTCGTCAACTCCGGCTTCCTCACAGGGCTTTCGTGCGAGGATGCGCAGGAGAAGATCATCGCGTGGTTACAGGAAAAGGGTCTGGGCGAGAAGAAAATCAACTACAAGCTGCGTGACTGGATATTCTCGCGTCAGCGCTACTGGGGTGAGCCGATCCCGATGATCTTCTGCCCGAAGTGCGGATGGGTGCCGCTCAAGGAGGAAGACCTGCCGCTGAAACTGCCGGAGGTGCAGAGCTACGAGCCGACGGACACCGGCGAGTCTCCGCTGGCACATGTCCGCGACTGGGTGGAGGTCAAATGCCCCAAGTGCGGCGGCGACGCCGAGCGTGAGACCGATACGATGCCCAACTGGGCGGGCTCGTCGTGGTATTACCTGCGCTATATGGATCCGCACAACCATGATGCGCTTGCATCGAGGGAAGCGCTTGACTACTGGGGCCAGGTCGACTGGTACAACGGCGGTATGGAGCACGCGACGCTCCATCTGCTCTACTCGCGCTTCTGGCACAAGTTCCTCTACGACTGCGGCATCGTCCCCTACGCCGAACCTTACGCCAAGCGCACCAGTCATGGCATGATTCTCGGCGAGAACGGCGAGAAGATGTCGAAATCACGCAACAACGTCATCAACCCCGACGACGTGATTGCGGAGTTCGGTGCGGATACGCTGCGGCTGTATGAGATGTTCATCGGAGACTTCGAGAAGAGCGCGCCGTGGAGCGTACAGGCGGTACGCGGCTGCCGGAGATTCCTCGACCGTGTATGGGCGCTGTCGGAAAAACTCAACGGCGCGAAGGAATACAGCGCCGCCAACATGACCGCGATGCACCGGACGATCAAAAAGGTCAGCGAGGACATCGAGGAGATGAAGTTCAATACCGCCATCGCCGCGATGATGACGCTCGTAAACCAGTTCTACGACAAGGGCTGCAACCGCGCGGAATACGAAACATTCTTACGTCTGCTGTCACCGTTCGCGCCGCACATCGTCGAGGAACTGTGGCATACCCTCGGCTATGCGGGCGAATATGCAAGCATCGTACAGTGGCCGGAGTGGGACGAGAGCAAGACCGTCGAGGCAACCATCGCGCAGGCGGTGCAGGTCAACGGTAAGGTAAAGACCGTCATCGAGCTGCCCGTAGACTGCGACGTCGAGACCGCAAAGACCGCCGCGCTCGCCGACGAGAAGGTCAAAGCCGCGCTCGAGGGCAAGACCATCGTCAAGTGGATTGTCGTACCGAATAAAATCGTCAACATTGTCGTAAAGTAAGAAACCGCCCCGGCGGTGGGGACTTCAGAAGTACGTCTTGCAAACCGCCGGGGTTTCCTGTAATATAACAGAATATCCGGTAAGGGAGACAGGAATTGAGGGAAGCCGTGTTTTTATGAAAACATCTGCGGAAATCAAATCTTTTACCCACATCACGGGGAAGGAACGCACGGTTCGGAATGATCGCCGAAGTCGGATTTGGCGCATGGGACTTCACCTGTCGCCCGGTGCGGTCGATGTGAGAAAATTTGAACATTCAAGAAAAACCCCTTGACAAGTATGCGTGCATCGGTTATAATAAATTTTGCTACGCTGGTTCGAATATGTAAAAAACCGGGAGATCGGCGTGGCTGACAGCGCAGCCGGTTTGCGCGGAGGGAGGGAATGAATATGTCTGAAGTCCACCTGAAGGAAAACGAGTCCTTGGACAGCGCGCTTCGCCGCTTCAAGCGTTCGTGCGCAAAGGCGGGAGTGCTTTCCGAACTCCGCAAGCGTGAACATTACGAAAGCCCCAGTGTCAAACGCCGCAAGAAGTCGGAGGCCGCCAGAGCCAAGAAAAAGAAGTTCAAGTATTGATTTGCTTGAGAACGATAAGCGCCGGAGATGACTCTCCGGCGCTTTTTATCGCGCGGGAAGGACTGTGACCGGGTATGCGCGGCTGATTGCAGCCGTAGAGGCACCGTGCGGCGTCCGGAGCCGCCGGATGCGTGTGTGCCGCCGTCCTTCCGCCGAGCTCGACGGTGAACGACACGGGGCGCGCTCTGCGGGTTGTTCTGCGCAGCCGGTGTCTGTCATACCGCGCGGTTCGGGATGCTGACGGCGGAGAAATATTTATAATAAACAAAAACATCCGTTTGAATTCATCTGAATTGTACATTCCTGCCGCTTGACAAAATTCGCGACCGGTGGTATACTACAGCCACAGCGATGAGACGGAGATAAAACGGTCACGGCGCACACAGAGAGCGGGGTCAACGGCTGAAAGCCCTGCAGCGTATCGGATTGACAAATGGACCGTCGAGCGCGCGGCGAAAGATGCGTTCCTTTGTGCGGACAAATCGAGTATCCCGCGACGTTTGATGCGCGTTAAGCATCAGGGGTGTGTTGGCACTCCGTTAAGACGGTTATCCCTATTGAGGGATCCGTGAAGCAAGGTGGCACCACGAGTGTATGCGCTCGTCCTTGTAGCAATACAAAGGACGGGCTTTTTGTATTGCTCCGACATCATTTTATTCGCCCGAATCAAAAAATGTGAAGGAGATGCCCCCATGAACAAGTACCGCGATTTCGAAAACTACATCAAGGAGTACCCCAGCCGCGACGGCCGCTTCGGTTCCTACGGCGGCGCTTACCTCCCCCCCGAGCTCGTCCCCGCCTTTGAGGAGATCGACGAGGCCTACCGCACCATCTGTCACTCTGCACAGTTCATCTCCGAGCTGCGCAGGATCCGCAAGGAGTTCCAGGGCCGCCCCACTCCCGTCTACCACTGCGCACGGCTTTCAAACCTCCTCGGCAAGACCCAGATTTACCTCAAGCGTGAGGATCTGAACCACTCCGGTGCGCATAAACTCAACCACTGCATGGGCGAGGGTCTGCTGGCTCAGTTCATGGGCAAGAAGAAGCTCATCGCCGAGACCGGCGCCGGTCAGCACGGCGTTGCCCTCGCCACCGCAGCCGCCTACTTCGGGCTCGAGTGCGACATCTATATGGGCGAGGTCGACATCGCCAAGCAGGCACCCAATGTCTCCCGCATGAAAATCCTCGGCGCGCGCGTCATCCCCGTCTCCCATGGTCTCAAGACGCTCAAGGAAGCCGTCGATGCCGCGTTCGAGGGATACCTGAAGGAGTATAAGGACGCCATCTACTGCATCGGCTCCGCCGTCGGTCCGCACCCGTTCCCGCTGATGGTCCGCGACTTCCAGTATGTCGTCGGCGAGGAAGCCCGCGCCCAGTTCAAGGAGATGACCGGCCTGCTGCCCGACGCCATCACCGCGTGCGTCGGCGGCGGCTCCAACTCCATCGGTTTCTTCCTCCCGTTCATCGCCGACCCCGTCGAAATCTACGGCGTCGAGCCGATGGGCCGCGGTTCCGGCGTCGGCGACAATGCCGCCACAATCACCTTCGGAAAGACCGGCATCCTCCACGGCTTCGAAAGCCTCCTCCTCCAGGACGACAAGGGTGAACCGCTGCCCGTCTATTCCGTCGCGTCCGGCCTCGACTACCCCGCCGTCGGTCCCGAGCACGCCTTCCTCCACGACTGCGGCCGCATCAAGTACGACTGCGTCACCGATGAGGACGCCATTGAAGCGTTCTTCCTCCTGTCCCGCTATGAGGGCATCATCCCCGCCGTCGAAAGCGCCCACGCCGTTGCGTATGCCATCAAGGTCGCTCTTGAAAACCGCCATGACTCCATCCTCGCCAACCTCTCCGGCCGCGGCGATAAGGATATGGACTACGTCATCGAACACTACGGCTACGGCGATCAGTACCTCGAGAAATACGCGAAATAAGCCTGCGCACAAACTGCCCGGCGCGCATCCGTCGAAGGATATGCGCCGGGCTTCGTCTATCTTAAAGACCTGCGAGAGTTTGTGCTGGGATACCGCTCTACAGCGTTCTATGCACTCGGCGGTATATATTTATCAAGTATCAAGGGGGTAAAATATTCGAACAGTGCGGAAAATGCTTGACAATCGCGGGGCATTGTGATATTATCATATGGTGTCATATTAGGGACAGCCGTGTGCGCGTTCCGTATGCACCATAACCCAGGGCGCAGATCGGGGAATCAGCATCCCGCGTCCGGGCTCTGGGCAATTTTATTTTATCGGAGGATTACCCCCATGCTGCTCAAAGAACAGAAAACCGCCATCATCGAATCCAACCGCATCCATGATACCGACACCGGCTCGCCCGAGGTTCAAATCGCCATCCTCTCCGAGCGCATCAACACCCTCACCGAGCATCTCAAAATCCACAAAAAGGATAGCCACTCCCGTACCGGTCTGTTCAAGATGATCGGCCAGCGCCGCAGGCTGCTCAACTACCTCCAGAAGATCGACATCGAGCGCTATCGTGCCATTGTCGCCAAGCTCGGCCTGCGCAAGTAAACGCGTGAAAGGTGAAGAGTGAAGAGTGAAAAGTTAAGGAATCCGCTGCGGCGGGGAGTTTTATCCCCGCGGAATTAAAATTCCCCCGCAGTCCTTCACTCTTCACTTTTTCTCAATATGACCTCCCTCCGCCGCATCGTTTTAGTATTTGAAAGAATGCCTGACCTGTACTTTGGGCATCCTTTCAAGTGCTAAACGTGCGGCGAGAACAAAACTAAAGGAGTTTCAAGAACCGCATGAAACACATGGAATTTCCCAACCATCAGACCTTCTCGATGGAACTCTGCGGACGTACGCTGACCGTCGAGACCGGCAAGGTCGCGCAGCTTGCCAACGGCTCCGCCCTTGTCCGCTACGGCGATACCGTCGTACTCGTCACCGCCGTCATGTCCCAGACCCCCCGCGCCGGCATTGATTTCTTCCCGCTCTCCGTCGACTTCGAGGAGCGCCTCTACGCCGTCGGCCGTGTGCCCGGCTCCTGGACCCGCCGTGAGGGCCGTCCCTCAGAGCGCGCCATCCTCGCCTCCCGCCTCATCGACCGCCCCGTCCGCCCGCTGTTCCCCAAGGATATGCGCAACGATGTCGCCATCAACTGCACCGTCATGAGCGTCGACCACGACAACCTCCCTGAAACCATCGCCATGATCGGTACCTCCATCGCCATTTCCATCTCCGATATCCCGTGGAACGGCCCGATCTCAGGCATGATCGTCGGTCTCGTCGATGGGCAGTATGTTCTCAACCCCACCGCCGAGCAGCGCAAGGTCAGCGACATGAGCGTCACCGTCGCCTCCACCCGCGATAAGGTCGCCATGATCGAAGCCGGCGCCAACCAGGTGCTCGACGAAATCGTCCTCGAAGGCATCATGCTCGCCCATGAGGAGAACAAGAAAGTCATCGCCTTTATCGACCAGATCGTCGCAGCCGTCGGCAAGGAGAAGATCGCGTCCTACGCCGCCGCGCCCCATGATGACGTCCTCGCTGCGAAAATCCACGACTACGCCCTCGATGCCATGCGCGCCGCCGTCGATACCGACGACAAGACCGTCCGCGATGCCCGTATCGCCGAACTGACCGCCGACTGCAAAGCCCACTTCGCCGACGAGTACCCCGATGCCGATGCCCTCATCGGCGACTGCATCTATATGCTCGAGAAGTTCGTCGTCCGTGAGCTCCTGCTCGCCGGCAAACGAGTCGACGGCCGCGCGATGGACGAGGTCCGTCCGCTCTCCGCGCAGGTCGGCGTCCTCCCGCGTACCCATGGCTCCGGTCTCTTTACCCGCGGTCAGACCCAGGTGCTCACCGTTGTTACTCTCGGCACCATCAGCGACGTCCAGACCCTCGATACCATCTACGAAGAGGAAACCAAGCGCTACATGCACCACTACAACTTCCCGCCGTATTCCGTCGGTGAAGCTAAGCCCTCCCGAGGCCCCGGACGCCGTGAGATCGGCCACGGCGCTCTCGGTGAGCGTGCGCTCGATCCCGTCATCCCGTCGGAGAGCGAGTTCCCCTACTGCATCCGCCTGGTGTCCGAGGTGCTGTCGTCCAACGGTTCGACCTCCCAAGGCTCCGTCTGCGGCTCCACCCTCGCGCTCATGGACGCCGGCGTGCCGATCAAGGCACCCGTAGCCGGTATCTCCTGCGGTCTGATTACCCACGGCGATCAGTGGCAGACCTTCACCGATATCCAGGGCATCGAAGACTTCTTCGGCGATATGGACTTCAAGGTCGCCGGCACCAAGAAGGGCATCACCGCCATCCAGATGGATCTCAAGATCGACGGCCTCACCCGCGAGATCATCGAGTCGGCATTCGCGCGTACCAAGAAGGCGCGCCTCGAAATCCTCGACGAAATCATCCTGCCGTGCATCGGCGCCCCGCGCGCGGAGCTGTCTCCCTATGCGCCTAAGATGATTTCCACCAAGATCGATCCCGAGAAGATCCGCGAGGTCATCGGGAAGGGCGGCTCGGTCATTCAGAAGATTACCGCTGAGACCGGCACCAAGATCGACATCGAGGACGACGGCTCCGTGTTCATCTCCGCGATGGACATCGAAGCCTGCCGCAAGGCGCTGCGCTGGGTGCTCGGCATTGCGCATGACCCCACCCCCGGCGACGTCTACTACGGCCGCGTCACCCGCATCATCCCCATCGGCGCGTTCGTCGAGCTGGCTCCCGGCAAGGAGGGTATGGTGCATATCTCCAAGCTCGAGAACCGCCGCGTCGGTAAGGTCGAGGATGTCGTCAACGTCGGCGATATGACCTGGGTCAAGGTCATGGAAATCGATGAAAAGGGCCGCATCAACCTCTCCCGCAAGGACGTCAAGGACGAGGAAAAGATCATCGAAAAGTAAGAAATCAGCTGCGAGGGCGGGTGTCATAAGCCCGTCCTCGTTTCTATATCGGTATTACAGCTTTCATATTGAGGGTGCTATGGAAAAGATCACGCTGAAAAACGGTCTGCGTTTTGTACTCGAATCCGTGCCCGGCGTCCGTTCGGCGTCGGCGGGCATCTGGGTCGCCAACGGTTCGCGCTATGAGTCTTCCGCGGAGGCAGGCGTTTCCCATTTTATCGAACACATGCTCTTCAAGGGTACATCCTCCCGCTCTGCCGCGAAAATCGCCGAGGAGATGGATCGTCTCGGCGGACAATTCAACGCTTACACCTCCCGCGAAAATACCACCTTTTATACCCGTACCCTCGACGTCCATCTCACCGATGCGATGGCCGTGTTGTCGGATATGTTCATGGACTCGCTGTTCCGCGACCGCGATATGGCACTGGAGAAGACCGTCATCTACGAAGAGATCGATATGTACGAGGATTCCCCCGAGGATTTGGTGATGGATAAGCTGGCGGAAGCCGCCTACGACGGCGCACTCGGCCGCCCGATCATCGGCACCCGCGAGTCACTCGCCCCCATGACCGGACGCGATCTGCATGCCTATATGGACGCGCATTATGTGCCCGAGAACACAATCGTCGCCGTCGCGGGCAATTACAGCGACCAGACGGTGCTGGAACTGATGGAGCTGTTCGAGAAACTGCCGAAAGCCCCCATGCCCGTCTGCCCGCCCGCAGCATACCGTCAGGGAGAGAACTTCACCGAGAAGCCCATCGAGCAGAATCATGTCGCCGTCGCGTTCCCCGGCATCACCTATACTGCGCCCGACCGCTTCGAGGCGCAAGTGTTCTCCAACATCCTCGGCGGCGGAATGAGCTCACGGCTGTTTCAGAAGGTACGCGAGGACGCCGGGCTGTGCTACTCGATCTACTCGTTTCTCAATACGTACAGCGACACCGGCATGTTCGGCGTGTATACGGCGCTGTCGCAGTCGACCCAAGCACGCGCGGAAGCTCTCATCCGCGAGGAGATCGACCGCTTTCTGCAGGATGGCCCGACCCAGGAAGAGCTTGACCGTACACGCGACCAGATCAAAACGAATTTACTAATGGGACTGGAAAGCACGATGACCCGTATGAACCGTCTGGCACAGGCGACACTGTTTCTCGGCGGTGCAAAGCCGCTGGAGGAGACCATTGTACGTTACGACGCCGTCACACGGGAAGGGGTCTTGGAAATCGCGCGGAAGCTATGTGGCTGCGGCAAAATGTCCCGCGCGGTAGTGGGGAAAGCGTAATTAGGAGGTATGGAAATCATGTGTGGACGTTATATCGCGCCAGAGGACCGCGCGGCTGCGGAAATCCTGGCGGCTATGCTCGGCGGCGGGCTCCAGACGTACAAGGGCAATACCAACGGACGCGAAACGCTGCCTTCGATGAAAGCGCCGGTGTATGTGATAAAGGACGGGATGCCCGTGGTGGTATCGCTGACATGGGGCTTCCGTCCGTCGGAAAAGCTGAATCTGATCTTCAATGTGCGCACGGAGACCGCGCTGATAAAGCCGCTGTTTCGTGACAGCCTGCTGAAACGTCGCTGCATCGTCCCGGCGTTCGGATTCTTCGAGTGGAGCCGGATCCGGCAGCGGATGCTGTTCACTGCCGTGGACTGCAGCGTGCTGCTGCTCGCCGGCATCTACCAGAAGTATCCCGACTGCATACGGTTCTCGCTGCTGACGACCGAGCCGAATAAGAGCGTCGCGTCGGTTCACAACCGGATGCCGCTCGTCATCGCGCCGGAGAAGGTCGACGACTGGTTCGGCGGCGGTCAGGCGTGTATGGACATCCTGCGCGGCGTTCCTCCGGAACTCGAAAGCGTCCCGAAATAGCGGGGGCGAGATGAAACAGGCGTCAGGGGACGGGATGCGATTCCCGTTCTCCTGACGCCTGAGTCTCATGTTACCATACGCGGGCTTTTTCTCCTGTTAAGAACAGGTCGGGACAGCGCGGCAGCTTTGCCTTCAGATCGGCGGTCAGTGCGTCCAGCTCTGCCAAGACGTCCGGTGACAGTGCGTATCCGGCGGACGCGGCGTTTTGCCGTACCTGCGCGGCATTGCGGCATCCCACCATCGCACACGCTACGCCCGGCTGATGCAGCAGCCACGCGATTGCAAGCGTCCCGGCATCCGTACCGCATTTCTCCGCGAGTGCGCATAACCCCGCGACCACTGCCATTGTTTCTGTCTCAAACCCCGGGCCTCCGTGCCTTGCCTGCGGGTTGTTCGCCGCGTTGAAGTGGACGCTGCGCCGCCGCATATCCGGGATATCCGCCGGTGTCCGGTACTTCCCCGTCAGCAGCCCCTGCATCAGCGGCATGTACGCCGTCACGCCGATCCCGCGCTCCCTGCACAGCGGCAGGATTTCATACTCGATCGCGCGGGTGATCAGGTTGTACGCAAGCTCATCCGCGACCAGCGGGATTCCCAGATCGTGCGCGATGTTCAGTGTCTCCACGCCGAAGTTTGAGACGCCTAAGTGCTTCACCATACCCTTCTTCCGCAGACCGTCCAGCGCCTGCAGGTTCTCGATGAGCAGCTCCCGATCCTTCGTCGGCCAGTGGATCATCAGCAGGTCGAGATAATCCGTCTCCAGACGATCCAGCCCGGCTTTTATAAAGTCCTCGGCGTGCTCGAGCTGTTCACGTGTCATGATCGGCGTCTTGTCGCAGATCACCGCGCGCTGCCGGATGCCGCGGAGTGCGTGACCCAGCGCCCGCTCACTCTCACCCGCATTATAGCCGAACGCCGTGTCGAAGAAATTCACGCCCAGGTCGAGCGCCTCGCGTACCAGCGCATCAACATCCTCCTGCGCCTGAGGCCCCCAGTAGCTGCCCTCACCGCCGCCGAAGCTCCAGCAGCCTACGCAGATACGGCTGATCTCCAGATCCCCAAGATATGCGGTTTTCATCGTGCGTTGCCTCCCCTGTTGTCGTTTGTATCAGTATACCAGTTTTCATTCGGCCTGTCAACAGGGATGATATTATCAACCCACGGTTGATGTCTTTTATTCGTGGTCAATTACGCGTCCCTTGCATAATCCTTTGCGGTGTAGTATACTGATTGTATTCGATATGGGAGGTACGGCGGATGATCGACCGGGAAAAGACCGGCAGACGGCTGAGCGCGCTGCGCAGGACCGCGGGACTGACGCAGGCAGCGCTTGCGAAACGGTTGTGCGTGTCGACGCAGGCGGTGAGCAAGTGGGAAACCGGCGGCAGCGTTCCGGATGTGGCGCTGCTGCTCGAGCTGTCGGCGCTGTACGGCGTGACGGTCAATGCGCTGCTGGGGGAGCAAACCTCCGGAGGATGTATCTATGACGGTGCGCATCGGGAGCTTGCGGCGCTCCGGGGACTGCGCACGGAAGGAGAGCTTTCGGAGCTTTCCCGGATGCGCGACGCCGGGACGCTGGAGCTTTCCGTACGCGTGACGGCGAAGACGCGCGGGAACGTACGGGAGACGGAGGTGCCGGTGGAATCTCTTTCGGACGCGGCACTCTACGACCTCGCGCCGGCGCTGTCCGAAACGTTGGGTACGGCACTCGGCGAGGTCGATCGGGGACTGCGGCGGATGCTGCCGGTGATGCGCTGCCCGAAATGCGGCGGTGCGCTTTCGATCGCTTACCGCGACGGCGAACCGTACGTCGCGTGTGCGGGCGGGCATACGTTCCCGATCACCGACGGTGTGCTCGACTTCGGCACGCGTGAGATACGCGGCGAGCTGTGGTCGTTGTTCCTGAAGAACTACGAGCAGTACCGCACGGAGATCGACCGGCGGAACGTCAACCCGAACTACCTGCGCGGTCTGCCGCACGATGAGGCGTACTTCGCGGTGCTCGCACGACGCAAACCGCGCGTAATCCTCGACATCGCAAGCGGCGCGGCAACCGGCGTCGGGATGTACTACCGGCGTATCGACTGGCCGTGCACGATCATCCTCACCGATGTCAGCCACCGCATCCTCAAGTACGACCGTATCTTCTACAACGAGGACTGCCGCAACCCCTATGTGGATGTCATGTGCATCGCGTGCGACTGTGCGGCTCTGCCGTTTACCGACGAGAGCGTCGACTGCGTGACGTCGCTGGCGGGTTTCGGGAGCATGCAGGAAAAATGGATGGATGGTTTTCGTGAGGCGTACCGGGTGCTCAAATCCGACGGCGCGGCGGTGTATGACATGAGCATCCTCACCGACCCCGGGAAGGCGGAAAAATGGATTCGCCTGCTCGCGCAGGACCCCGACTTCGCGGCGATGGGGTTTGACAAGATGATGCTCACCCGTGAGCAGTGGGAGGAAATCTGCCGTGAGATCGGCTTTCGCGAGACCGCCGGGACGCTCCTCTATGAGCAGCTCCCTGAGCCGGAGGGTGACGCGTTCCCCTATGAGAACGAAGTCATGCAGTGGATGGGCGAGATGATTTGTGAATCCGTCCGTTGACGAAACTCGGAAAATATGATAAAATACACGGGAAAACAAAACGAAGGGACTTACAATAGATATGCAGAGGCTTTTTACATCCGAATCGGTCACAGAAGGTCATCCCGATAAGCTGTGCGACCAGATTTCCGACGGTGTGCTCGACGCGCTGCTGCGGGAAGACCCGATGTCGCGCGTGGCATGTGAGGCCTGCGCGACAACCGGTATGGTGCTGGTGATGGGCGAAATCTCCACGCAGGCATATGCCGACATTCCCGCGATTGTCCGCGAGACCGTGCGCAGGATCGGTTACGACCATGCCGAATACGGCCTTGATTACCGCACCTGCGCGGTGCTGTCTTCCATCGATGAGCAGTCGCCGGATATTGCGCTGGGCGTCGATCACTCGCAGGAATTCAAGTCTGGCGACGTCGATCCTGCCGACCTCATCGGCGCAGGGGACCAGGGTATGATGTTCGGCTACGCGTGCGACGAAACACCAGAAAAGCTGCCCGCGCCGTTTGCCTACACAAACCGTCTTGCGCGAAAGCTTGCGGCAGTCCGCCGTGACGGCACGCTCCCGTATCTGCGTCCGGACGGCAAGACCCAGGTGACATTCGCGTACGAGGACGGTGTCCCGACGGCGATCACGGCAGTAGTTGTGTCGGCGCAGCACGGCCCTGACGTGAGCCTGAATCGGCTGCGCGCGGATATCCTCGAGACCGTCGTACACGCGGAGCTGCCGGAGACGCTCTTAACGCCGGATACCAAATACTTCGTGAACCCGACCGGACGCTTTGTGGTCGGCGGGCCTGCGGGAGACACCGGTCTGACGGGCCGCAAGATCATCGTGGACACCTACGGCGGCTTCTCACGCCATGGCGGAGGCGCATTTTCGGGCAAGGACCCGACGAAGGTCGACCGCTCGGCGTCGTATATGGCACGCTATGCCGCGAAGAACGTCGTAGCGGCGGGACTGGCAAAACGCTGCGAAATCGGCTTATCCTACGCCATCGGCGTCGCGCGTCCGCTGCAGATCTACGCCGATACGTTCGGTACGGGCGTGCTGCCCGACGACGCGCTCGCACAGCTCATCTCCGAGCGCTTCGACTTCCGACCGGCGAAAATCATCGAGTATTTTGACCTGCGCCGCCCGATCTATCAGGCTACCGCCGCGTACGGCCACTTCGGTCGGCTCGACCTTGACCTCCCGTGGGAGCGCGAGGACGCAGATCTGCGATGCGTCTGTTCCAGGGCTGTCGGATAAAAAGCACAGCAGATCGAATCCGACAGATCTTTAAAATCACTTCGTTATCGACATATTACGAGTAAGCGACACCCCCGACGGTATTATCCGCCGGGGGTGTTCGCGTTTCGGCAGTTCCATAGACCGTTACGCGCGGTCACGCTCGCAAAATTTCGCGTACGCCGCACGCAGCTCGACGGCCTTCTCCTCCGGCGCGGTCGGGTTGCAGTGTGCCCAGGCGCCCGTCTCCGATGACGCGTTGTACTTGATCTTGTCCGCCGCGCGCATTGGCGGAAAGTACTCTATGTGGAAGTGGAAGTCTTTCGAGTAGTCCCCGCTGTTCACCGGGTTCTGGTGCATACACATCATGTACGGGAACGTAAAGCCGAACAGGTTGTCCAGCGTCCCCGCCGCAGCACGTACCGCCGCTGCCAGATTGTCCCGCTCCCGTTCATTGAACTGCGTCAGGTTCTGTTTATGCGTCCGGCTCACGATGTAGATGCCGTACGGATACTCGCAGAAGAACGGGATGAAGACCGAAAAGTCCTCGTTCTCGAAGACCATCCGCCGCCCGTCACGCCGCTCGTCGGCCAGCATGTCGCAGATCAGGCAGCGGCCCTTCTCATTGTAGTAGCTGCGGCAGGAGTCCGTCTCGATCTGCAGCTTCTTCGGAATGAACGAGTAGCCGTAGATTTGTCCGTGCGGATGCGGCATCGTCACGCCCACCGCCTCGCCGCGGTTTTCGAAGATGAAGACATACTTGATCTTCTCGTCCGCCGCTATCTTCTCGAAGCGTTCCGTCCACAGATCGACGAGCTTCCGAACATGCGGCAGCGTCAGCTCCGGCAGCGTCACGTTGTGCTTCGGCGAGTACAGAATCACCTCGCACTTGCCGTATGCCGGTGCGGTGCGGTACAGTTCCGTCGCGACGTCGTCCGGCTCCGGAGGATTCTGAGAAAGCGCCGGGAAGTCGTTGTCGTATTTGAGGACGTCGAAGTCGTCCGGCACCTTCCCCGACCCCGGGCAGAACGGGCACCAGTTCTTCGGCATCTGCGGACGGTTCTGACGGTGCGAGGCAATCATCACCCAGTCACGGGTGAGCGGATGGTAACGAAGTTCGGCCATAAAAAGACTCCCTTGTCGGAATAATTCACATAAGATATGCGGTTGCCTTTTATTATATCACATCGGCACGGGGATGCAAACAATTCTTTTTAAAATTTTGCAAAAAAACAGGGAAAAGCTCTTGCTAAAAACCGTTGTTCGCGGTATACTATAACAACTCTAATCGTCTTACTTGAACAAGGAGGATCGCATTATGCGAGATTATACGATCTTCACCGACTCCACCTGTGATCTCACCCCCGAGATGTACGCCGAAAACGGCCTTGAGTGCTTACGTATGGTCTTCACCGTCAGCGGCCGTGACTACGAAGATGACTGCGTCACTCTCGCCGGCCACGATTTCTACCAGCTCATGCGTGCCGGCGCCATGCCCACCACCACCCAAATCAACCCCGATACCATCATCTCCCGCCTTTCCGCGCAGCTCGACCAGGGGCGCGACGTCATCTACCTCGTCTTTTCCTCCGCCCTCAGCGGTACCTACCAGAACGCATGCCTTGCCGTCTCAGATCTGCGCAGCCGCTATCCCGACGCGAAGATCTACGCCGTCGACTCCACCTCCCAGTGCGGCGGTGAGGGTCGGCTCGCGCTCGCGATGGCACAGAAGAAGCGCGAGGGCATGGACATCGACACGCTCTACCGCTGGACCGAGGAAAATAAAAAGTACTTCATCCATTACTTCACCGTCGACGACCTGAACTATCTCTACCGCGGCGGACGGCTCTCCCGTACTGCGGCGATCGCCGGGTCGATGCTCGGCATCAAGCCGGTCATGTACACCGCTCTCGACGGCAAGCTGACCGTCGGCAGCAAGGTGCGCGGACGCCGTGCGTCGCTGCAGATGATCGTCGACCGGATGGTAGAAAACATTGTCGAGCCGGAGAAGCAGCTCCTCCTCATCAACCACGCCGACTGTCCCGCCGACGCCGAATGGATGAAACAGGAGGTTCTCAAACGTGTGAAGGTGCGTGATCTGAAGATTCTGCCGCTCGGCCCCACCATCGGCTCACACGTCGGTCCCGGCTGCATCGCGCTGTTCTTCACCGGAAAGACCCGCGCCTGGCGCTGACAATATTTACCGCGCGATCAAATCCCTTTCGACCTCATGCACGAACGGTGCGGATCGGAGAGCGTTTTTATGATGATGCGGCTGCTGCCGTCTGCCGCAGTAACGGAACCCCACGGGGATTGAATCGCAGGGCGGGATATAGGCATCCCGCCCTGTGCAGTATCCGTCCGGTGTCGCGGGAACACACACCGTCCGCATGCGCATCGCGCGGGTGTGTATTCTCGTAATGTAAAAAATATCCTGAAAACGTCGGCGAATTTGTGTTGTAATTGCTATTGCATGTTCGCCGTACACGGTTATAATAAATTATAACAGCGGTTTTTCCATGTAAAGGAGTATTCTTATGGTCTTCACGGCGGATGTCGGCAACACCAACATCGTTCTCTCCGCGTACGACAATGACACGCGGTTGTTCTCCTCCCGTATCCAGACGGAGGCGAACAAGACCTCGGATCAGTACGCCATTGCATTCAACTCCATCCTCCACCTCAACGGCATCTCCACCAAAGGCTTTGACGGTGCCATTATTTCCTGTGTCGTCCCGCCGCTGCAGACCACCCTCAGAAACGCCGTGCAAAAGCTCCTGGGCTGTCACGCGCTCATCATCGGCCCCGGCATCAAGACCGGCCTCAACATCAAGATCGACAACCCCGCCATCCTCGGCTCCGACCTCGTCTGCGGCGCAGTCGCGGCAATCAAGAAATATAAGCCTCCCATCATCGTCTTCGACCTCGGCACTGCCACCAAAATCTCCGCAATTGACAAGTTCGGCAGCTTCCTCGGCTGCTCCATCCTGCCGGGTCTGGGCATCTCCCTCCATGCGCTCTCCACAGGCACCGCACAGCTTCCCCACATCGACTTCGACTCCGCACAGAACGTCATCGGCACCAACTCCGTCGACTCTATGAAATCCGGCATCATCTTCGGCACAGCTTCCATGATCGACGGCATGACCCAAAAGTTCCGCAGCATCCTCGGTGATGAGGCCACCGTCGTCTCCACCGGCGGCTTCTCCGCCGTTATTACGCCCTACTGCGAGACCGATATCATCCTCGACCCGTCGCTCGTGACCGATGGCCTGTACCTCATCTACCTGAAGAACAAGTAACCCGTCTTTACGAGCAGAAGGAAGAGTTGAGGAACGTGGACGGGGCTGAACGCGGGAAATGCGTTCCTCTCTTCTCTGTCAGCAATGCGACCGCGCCATCCGTCACCGGAGGTGCAGGGCGTTTGATCAGATAGATCGCACCTTTCCCCAAAATACGCGCTGTATCCTTCTATGGAACAGCAGCGGGAGGTTATTTCATGGCAGACCACAACAGAACGCAAAGACTCGAAAGTACGAAGAAGCTGGTCGGATTGGCGCTGCTTGCCGCGATCGTCGCCTTGCTGCAGCTTCTGGGGTCGTTTATCCGGATCGGCCCGTTTCCGATTTCACTGGTGTTGATTCCGATCGTAATCGGCGCGGCGATCTATGGTCCGGGCGGCGGAGCATTCCTCGGCGGCGTGTTCGGACTGATCGTCACGATCGCCACGGTCAACGGCACCGATCAGGGCGCGTATGTGATGTTCGTGGCGCGTCCGTTCGTCACGGTGGCGCTGTGCATGCTCAAGGGCATTGCGGCGGGCTGGGTCGCGGGACTCGCGTACCGCGCGGTCAGCGGGAAGAATCAGACGCTCGCGGTACTGCTTGCGGCGGTGCTGTGCCCGATTACCAACACCGGCATTTTCTGCGCGGCGATGCTGCTGTTCTACTTTGACATCCTGCAGGAGTGGGCCGGCGGTACGAACGTCGTCGCATACATGCTGTTCACACTCGCGGGCGTCAACTTCCTCATCGAGACCGCACTCAACCTCGTCGTCAGCTCGGTCATCGTGCGGATTGTGAACATCTGGAAAAAGGCGTAACTTGCGAATATTGACGCACAAAACCCCCTTTGCGGCTTTGGTATCTCCGACCGCAAAGGGGGTTTTGCAAATGACTCGCAAAGGTTTCACCGCACGCGCGTTCAAAACCATGAACGCCGGAAAACGTCTGTCTTCAGATAAACCGGACGGCGAGGGAAATCTCCCCCGCTGTTTTTATTTGCACAGTGCCCGTACCGCAGAAGTCTCGCCGGGTGTCAACAGTCCCACGCGCAGATGCGTGCGGAAGGTCTCGCCGCCCGCGAGAACCTTGAGCTGACCGTCGCGCCTTGCCTGCTCACGACCGTTGTGCTCGGACGTCGCCGGCAGCGCCATCCCGCACGCGTCCTCGTCGCCCGTCCGCGACAGCCAGCGGATGACGTACGGCTGCTTCTCGACGATGTGGCAGACATAGTGCGCATAACCGTCCGGCAGCACCTGCATCGTGTGGCCGCGGCCCTCCGCGTCGGCGTCATAGAGAAGCGTCATGCATACCTCGGGGTCGTAGTCCTGCGTCCCGGAGTCGAACACCGCCTGCACCTTCGGATCGGCGGCGATTGCGTCCATGTAGTCCGAGAGCCTCCGGTATGCGTCCGGCTCCATCCGCGCCGGAAACTTGCGGTGTACCTTGACATGCGCCGGGTCGTACGGCGCCGAGCAGACGAGCTCCCCGCCGTCGTACGGACGGAAGTTGATGTGCGACAGGTACATGTACTCCATCGGCGCGCGGCGGTTATTCTTTGCGCTGATGTCGATCTCGAGCACCGTGGCATCTTTCCTGAGCGTGACGGACGGCGTGAAGGTATAGTCGACCGTGAAGGCGATCTTATAGCGCACTGAGCCTGTTACGGTGACAGCATCGTCGGTGACCAGCAGCGCGGCGGAGTCGTAGGGATGGTTCGGCAGCTCTCCGTGGAGCGGATGCGTATCGTCGGCGGCAGGGCAGCCCATCGCGGTGAAGCCGCAGTGCAGCAGGAAGCCGCCGTAGGTCTTGAGGTAGTCCTGCGTCGCGACCGGCTCATCGAACGCAGTGCGCATGACCAGCTCGTGGCCGTCGAAGTACGCGCGCCAGATCTGCTGGCCCTGGAACGGCAGTATGATGAAGTATCCGCGCGCGTTTTCGACCTTCACGGCCTGTACGCCCGTCGGGTAAGTGAATGCCGTTGCGCAGACGCTGCCGTTGTCGGCAAGCAGACGCGGCACGGCGGTGAATGTTTCGCGGTAAAGAGGGATTGTGATCATAGCGGTGATGCTCCTTTGTTGTTTTTCAAGGGCTGCGTCATATGCAGGCTCACGCGGTCAAAACTCCCGTTATACTTCCCGTAAGCCGCGTAAAAATACGGTGGTTCTGTTCGTTGGAAAAGAAGATTTTGAAAACCGATTTGTCAAGGATAAAATTCTCCTGTACCGAAGGAAGCGATAAAGCTTGTTTTTTATACCGCTTTTTGTGATATTAGAATCCCGTGTCGGCGCGGGGTTTTTGAACTCTTGATGCGTTTGACCATAAGTTCTCACAGTCTCAGGCCCTTACATTGCGATCTGCCGACTGCAAAGCTCAGAAGGAGAACAAATGGGTTTAAATGACGATCATGGTCTCGATGGTTTGCATGTTTTTTCGATAGGCAAAGATTAACTCAAAGCTTGAAGCGTTCTGAACAACAATGTGATTGCCTGCTCTGCGGTGAGTGCGGAATCCGGATCAAATCTGCGGTTGCCGATGCCTGCAATGATTCCGGCTCGGGCCGGCCATCCGATAAACTCAGCGCACCAGCTCATGGACGAAGTGAATAGATCGTCAAAGGGAAGCGTATACTCCGTCCCTCCAAAACTCTTGTCAACCCCCAGAACATCTCCGATTTTGTCAATCACAACAGCCATCTCAGCTCTTGTGATAAAACCGGACGGCTCAAAGCTGTCGCCCCCTGCTCCTATTACAATGCCAAGAGCGCGGCAGCGCAATATGTTTTCTGTGCTGCGTGCAAACGGATCCGCAGGCGTTTCAACATCTTTATCTGCGATAAAATCGTCAATTCTCTTTCCGCTTACAGCTTCAATGAGATTTATCGTCATGTCTGCAAGCTCCATGCGCGTAACGGGTCCTGTATAGTTTCGCATCAGATTCGCCGGTACGATCCCCGCGGACGCGGCGTCTTTTATAAAGGCAGCGGCCCAGGGAGAGGGCGTAATGAAATCTTTTACGTATATGGTCTTTGTTTCCGAGTTTATCTGCACTTCAAGCTCGCAATCCTCTAAGAGAGGCTGCTCATGCAAATTGATAAATCTCATCTGATCATATGCCGGAGGTATGATAATTTGCCCGTAACGGCTGACTACACCAAATTTTCCGTCATCCGGACGATAGCGATAAGAGTCTTTCGGATCGTACTGAGTCAGACTCCACCGACTGACAGCAGTTCGTATTTCAGCCAGATCCACCAAGTCAAAATATTCCGCGTATAAAGCGTCTGGCATATCCGCGATAGCGGGAAGCAGCAATTTGTCTGCCTCTATATCTATGATTCCCCATTTTGCAAAGCCTTCTTCGCTCAGCTGATAAAATATTGCAAGCCCGTCGTCATAGAGCCTTCGGACGAAAGCATTCTCAGGAAGGGCTTTAAGCGGTATTTCCTCGTTGTTTTTGTTCAAAACGGCGGAATAATATCCGCTGAATGAATAACAGGCACGTGGGATCGGAGGTCTTTGCCCCCATCGAACAAGGAAATTTCCGCTTGGGGTAAACTCAATCCTGTCGTAGCGAAACGGTATGAGCACTTTTTCGGAATCTGCATCGATTACACCGTAGCGGGTTTTGCAGCAGCCCATCTCATCGTATGTGTTCATGTAAATTATGTGGAGAGAGCCTCTGCTGTCCGTGATGGAATAAATGCAGTCACCGTAAGCAAATGTGTTGTTTTCTTCGATTCCGGAAGTCTTCGCTGCAATATTTGCAAGCATGTCTTTTAACAAATCCGTCTCAACAGCCATCTCGTCCACGGCAAAAGCTGACACCGAAACAATCATAATTGCGGAAAGTATCAGAAGTAAAACCAAAAAACACTTTCGCATCATTGACCTCCATAAATATGTGATAATCATTCCTTTTTGACTGTCTCGGGAACAGGCTCTCCTTTTACTGAACGGCAGGATCATTGGGGTCATAGTCGCTCCAGTCGACCTTCCACGGCTTCTCGGTGCGGAAGGGGCTTTTGAATTTGTTTTGCAGCGTCCCGGCCTTCTCGAGCGCGACCATGCAGGCGCGCATACAGCCGCGGCCGCCGCAGATCGCCTCGCCGTGCGTATAGACGTTGCCGGGCTTGTGGGCAAACGGGGTGATCGGGCCGGGCTTGAAGTCCTCTCGCCCGCTGATGTAGTAGCCCTTCTCACCTTCCTCGGTGGGTACCGCGCCGCGGAATCCCCACAGACACTTCTCCGGGTCAAACTCCGCCCAGCTCACATCGTGTCCGGCGAGGTTGACATGGACGCGCTTCTCGTAGTCATATGCCTGCGGAGGACACTCGCGGATGCATGCACCGCAGTTGAGGCACACAGACCCCGGCTCCATGATGGGGTCCGGTTCGAGCTCCATTTCGGTCAGAACGAGGGTTAAGCGCTGGCGCGGGCCGAACTGCGGCGTGAGAAAGACCTTCGACAGTCCGATCTCCCCGAGCCCCGCGAGGTAGGCGGCGATGCGCATATGGATGGTGACGTCGGGAGCGGGCTTACCCTCGGCGACGGGCTTTGAGCGCAGTTTGCCGTCCAGGTCGGACTTGTGCGGCAGGGGGTTGTCCTCGGTGGGCTTTCTCCAGTGGTCGATGTTGCCACCGAAGTTGGACTGGAAGCCGAAGGGGATGGCCTCATAACCCTCATCCTCGAAGATACGGGCGAAATTGATGACAAAGGTGGGCATGATGACGGTATTGATGGCACCGTAGCCCATCGCGGCATAGGAGGTGAAGTGGGTGCCCTCCTCGATGCCGCGCAGCGCGCCGCGGTTGATGCGGAACGCACAGACGATCATCGACTTCGCGCGCGGCATGATCATACGCGGGTCCATCTCCGGCGGTGCTCCCTCGAAGCGATCCATCGACGCGATGCCGACGAGATCGGCGCCCATCCGGCGGGCGATGCGTTTGACTTCTGCGGAATCCAGCATGGCGGTGTCCTCCTAAGTATATGTTTGTGGGTTCTTGTTCATTTGCGGTCGGTTCAGCGCGCGGACACGATCCTTCGGATGACGGCGCAAATCCCGTCGGGCTCCGCGCAAATCTCCGGGCATGGCGGCTTCCTTTCACGAGTAGTGTATCCTGTATCTTTTATTGTACTATGGTTTCTGTCCTTTGTCAACAAAAATACACCTTGACAGGCCCGAGAATCTGTGTTATACTTTAGAAAAAGAACGGGACCGAACCCGGTAATGGTTTGCCGTTTTCTTTCATCGATTGGCTGAGTAGTCGCACGACTTGCTGGGGGCGGCTATTTTGCTTTCATGGTCAGTATCGCAGTACTTATGTCAACCGGAAGATCGCATAAGATTTCTTCTGCTTTTGTTTCGATCCGCGCCGCCCTCTTCCGCCGGCAGACTGCCAGAGGTTTTCAAGGAAGGCTCGCCGCACACCGTTTGTGTTCACCCGTAGGGGCCCACATGACCCTTCACGGGTATTTTACTATTTCCGCAGTCTTTTTTCAATCTTTTTTCCGTATATTATGGAGTCAACAGGGAGGTTACCCAAATGGCAACATTCCGTGATAAAACCTGGATGTTCGGCGTACGGCCGCATCAGGACGATATCTACCTCGGCAAGCGTGACGAAGACCGCTTCACCAAGTGGTCGCGCATCACTCCCGCCGAGGGTGCCGCCATGCTCGGTGTTCCCAATATGCTCATGATCAACTGCGACGGCATCCCCGTCCCCTTCTCCCATGACGCCTACGGTTATATGGAGAGCTTCCGCAGGATGAAGAACGTGCTGTGGTCGTCGACCGGTTCTGCCGGGATGCGCATCGGCAATGAGGAACGCTTCATTGCCGAACTCGCCGCAAAGTACCCCAATCTCACCGGCGCGTTCATGGATGACTTTTTCGGCGCCTTCTGCAGTCTCCCCGAACCCGAACGTTCGCAGAAAGCGCTCGCCCTGCTGCAGGAGATTCGACGCGGACTGGATACAGCTCCCCGCCCGATGGAACTGTGGGTCGTCAGCTATACCCAACAGCTCGCCCTCTTTCACCCTGACGTCTACGAACCGCTCACCGGCGTCACCCTCTGGACCTGGAACTGCGATGAGCTGCCTTTGCTTGAGGAACGCTTCGAGGCTCTCGAACGCATCCTCCCCGGAAAGAAGAAGATGCTCGGCGTCTACATGTACGACTTCCCCTCCGGTCGTCCCGTCCCGCTCGAGCTGATGGAACACCAGTGCGAGCTCGCCCGCCGCCTTGTACATGAAGGCCGCATCGACGGCGTCATCTTCGAGGCCAACTCCGTCATGGGCGTCGGGCTCCCCAGCGAACGCTGGCTGTGCGACTGGCTCGACCGCGTCGGAGATGAGGAACTATAAGGAATCTGCTTATGAAAATGCTCTATATCGCCGACCTCGACGGCACGCTGCTCGACCCGTCCCCCGCACTCACCGTGTACTCCCGCGATACCCTCAACCGGCTCATCGCACGCGGCGTGCAGTTCTCCGTCGCCACCGCGCGCACCGCAGCCACCGTCGGAAAGCTGCTCGATGGTTTGCACATCAGCGTCCCCGCCGTATTGATGAACGGTGCGTGTGTCTATGACCTCGCCCGCCGCCACTACGTCAAGGTTGAGACCTTCCCTCTGTCGGCAATCCTCCCCACCCTTCGCCGCTTCCGCATCGACGGCTTTGTCTTCTCCATAGAAAACGATGCGCTGCGGACCTGCTATGAGCGCGTCCCGACCGATGCCGCCCGCGTCTATATGGAAGACCGCGTACAGGGCTTCGGCAAGGTCTTCACACAGCTTCCCGATCTCTCCGTCCTCCGCGACGTCTGCTATTTCTCCGTCACCGACCGGCGCGAGAAGCTGCTGCCCGTCTATGATGCGCTGCGCGAGCTGCCATTTCTGCGCGTTGAGTATTACCTCGACGTCTACCACCCCGAGAACTATTACCTCGAGGTCTGCTCCGACCGCGCGTCGAAGTATAACGCCGTCATGTTCCTACGCGAGACCTGCGGCTTCCGCCGCGTCCGGGCTTTCGGCGACAACCTGAATGATCTGCCGCTGTTCCGTGCCGCAGATGAGGGCTACGCCGTCGCCAACGCACGGGAGGAACTCAAGGCTGCCGCCACTGCCGTCATCGGCTCCAATACGGAGGACGGTGTCGCGCGTGCCATCGCCGCGATGGAGGATGTATGAGCTTTAACAACCGCCGTACCGCACGCATCCAACGTTTTCAACTGGCCCCGTCCCGCCGCCGCATCGCCTTCTCCGACGTCCATGGCAGTCTTGACTATCTGCTGCTGCTCGAACGCGCACTCGAACTGAAGCCCTCCGACGTTCTGTTCCCCGTTGGCGACTACCTCGAGCGCTGTATGGATTCTCTCGGGACGCTGCGTGAGATCATTCGGCTGTGCGATACATACGAGAGCTATCCCGTCCTCGGCAACTGCGACAACTACGTCCTGTGGATGCTCTCCGATGACCCCGACGCGGAAGTCTGGTTCGGACGCTGTCTCGGCATCATCGACTCAGACCTTGCGCCGACCTGGGGCACACGCTTCCTCCACAACGTCTGCGACGAGATGGGATTGCGTCCCGACGCCGATACCGACCTGCACGCGTTCCGGGCGGCTGTCAATGAGTACTGCGCACGGGAGCTGTCATGGCTTCGTAACCTCCCGACGATCGCCGCGGATGAGCACTTCCTGTTCGTCCACGGCGGCGTCCCGCATGAAGACCTCGATATGCTTGCCGAAACCGACGCCTACGGGCTGATGAAGCGCGACGGCTTTATGGACGAAGGCAGCGTCTTTTCCCGCTGGGTCGTCTGCGGACACTGGCCCGTCACGCTCTACCACGCCGACCATCCCAACGCCGCGCCGTATATCAACACCCGCCAGCACATCATCGGGCTCGACGGCGGCTGCGGGATCAAGCTCGACGGTCAGCTCAACGCGCTCGTCATCGAGGGCGATTCCTTCCGCAGCGTCATGGTCGACCGCTTCCCTGAGTATACCGCGCTCGAAGACCAGAAGGCGTCGGACACGTCGGTCAACATCCGCTGGGGAGACCACCGCGTGCGGCTTTTGGAACGTGTACGGGACTGCGCATATGTCGAGCATCTGTCGAGCGGACGGCGGTTGTGGATCCCGGCGGAGTTCCTGTTCCGCAAAAACGAGGGCAGCGTTTGGGAAATCAAAGACGCCACGGACTATCGGCTGCCCGTCAGCGCCGGCGAGCGGCTCAAACTCATCCGCGCGACAACCCGTGGGATGCTGATTAAGAAGAACGGCGTCACCGGCTGGTATGAGGGAAAACTCGCGGGAGTGGAAAGCATATGACGCTCATGTATGGCAGACCCGAAGACATTGACGCCTGGATGGCACTCGTGGCAGAGGTCGCGCCGACCTTCCCCGGGCTGGAAACACCCGAACAGCTCGCGGAACACCGGGAGACCGTCCTGCGGTTTATTGGACGCGGAGATGCCGTCTGTGTCAGAGAGGACGCGGAGATTTGCGGCGTGCTGCTGTTCTCCCGCAGGCATCATAAAATCTGCTGCCTGGCGGTCTCGTCCGCGTACCGCAGACAGGGCGTCGCGTCAATGCTGCTGACCGAAGCGCTCGCACGGCTCGACCGGTCACAGATGATAACCGTCTCGACCTTCCGGGAGAATAACCCGCGCGGGACGGCTCCCCGTGCGCTGTATCGGAAGTTCGGTTTCGTCGCGGGTGAACTGACCGTTGAGTTCGGATACCCCCACCAGACCTTTTCGTTGTACCCGCAGTGATAATAAACGCGCCCTCCCGATGGCGGGAGGGCGCGGCTGCCGTTATATCCGGTTTGCAAACCTTGAGATGACCTCATCCTGTACGGGCCGCCTGAGCAGCCCGAAGCGTGCGCTGTAGCCGCAGACGCGTACCACAAGCTCCGGATGCGTCCCCGGATGGTCGCGCTCCTCGATGAGCTGCTCTTTGTCCACCGTCATGCACTGCAGTACCGGGACATTCAGCCCGATGCACGCGCGGATGTATGCCGCAAGCGTGTCCGGGTCGACGGTTCCCGGAGAGTACGGCAGCGTAAAGTCATAGACCGACGTGTCCGTGAAGTCCGCGCACGTGTCACCGCATGCCTGCGCGCCCGCCGTCACGCCGAAACGTGCCAGCGCCACATCCGACGGTCCGCCGCCGCGTGTGAACGGAATCCCCGCGTGTCGTCCGTCCGGCGTCGCGGAGGTCCGGTTGCCGAAGCTGCCGTACGCCCAGTATGTAAAGATCGACGTCCCCCACGGGACATCTCCCGGAGCAGTCCATCCGTCCGCCGCGTGCGAAAGGTCGTGCGCAAGCGTACGGATGAACGGCCGCACGTCCGGATCTCCGTACTTCGGCAAATTCTCCAGCGAACGTCTCAGCGGTTCCATCTCCGCATAGTCGCGGCGCATCCCCTCGAGTAATGCCGTGCGGTCGGGATACTCCCGCAGCGCCAACAGACTGTCCGCCAGTGTCCCGAAGCCCACCAGCGTGAATGTCTTGAACCGATAGCGCGCACCGCCCTCCGTCACGTCTTTTCCGCGTCCGATGCAGTCCGACAGCAGCAGAGATACGAACGGTTCCGCGTTCACCTGCACGTGTACCGCATCAAACGGCGTGCAGTCGGCAATCAGCTCCCCGAGGAAGTCCCGCAGCGCCGTGAAATAAGCTGCGTACAGCTCGTCGAACGCCGCGTGTGGATGCTTCGTCAGCGTGTCCAGCAGTATCTGCACGAGGTTGACGTACAGGAACGCCCGGCTGTGGTACGCCGTGTTCTGTACCGTCAGCTCCTGGCATCCGCAGCCGACGTACAGCCGTGCGTCACGTTCCGATACGCCTGCGTTCTGCAGATAGCGGATGTTCACCTCGTCGTTCTCGATCGCCAGCACGTTCGAACCCGTCAGCAGCAGCTGCGCAAGCTTTTCCAGATACGCGTCCGGGCTGCCCATACACACCCGTGCGTTCAGCTTCGGGTTCACAAACCGATGCTCCGCGAACGCGTCGATGATCATATCGGTCAGTTCGTTGTAAACCGGCGTCCCGTCCGCGTCCTGCCCTCCGATCATCACCGTCGTCGACGTCTCGATGTGCGCGCCGGGGATGTACTCAAAGCGTCCGTCCGTCAGTGACAGCATAAAGCACAGCAGGCTGTACGCTTCCTCCCGCGTGATGCGGCCTTCCGCCAGATCGCGGACAAAATACGGATAGAGCATCCGGTCGAGGTGGCCGTAGCTGGAAATGCCCACGCCCTCCAGCGCATTCATGCTCTCGCGCGTAAACAGAATCGCGCACATCGCTTCGTAGAACGTCGCAGGCTTCTCCCACGGGATACGCCGCGCGGCATCGGCGATGCGCATGAGGTTGTCGCGTACCTCGCCGGTGTGCCCGGACGCCTGACGCGCCGCCTCATCCGCATAGCGGCAGGCAAGTTCCCGCAGCAGGTGTGCCGTTTCAATGAGCGTCTCGCGGTACATGCGTCGATCGGCGTCCGGTTCGGTCACGTTCAGACGCTCGGCTTCTTTGCACAGCCCGCGCAGACCTCCCCGCAGCAGGTTGTCGTAGCCCGGCACACGGTGGTCGAAGTCTGCGAAGCTGCCGCCCATCGTCAGGTTCCGCATATTCCGATCCTTCATGCGTGCGTGAAAGTCTGTCATGTCAACATCCGACGTCTCCCTCACGTAGTTGCAGAAACCGCCCATCCACGCGTTGCGGTTCTTGCCGACGTCCATCTCATAGTAGAACGGACAGTGCGGGAAGATGTGTACCGGGCAGTTCCGTATGGCGATACGGTATAAAAGCAGCTTCCGACCGTATGGGGACAGTCTGGCGCTCTGCACGTCATACTTTTCACGCAGCGCAGCGGTGTCGGTCGGGTACGTACGGTAGACGGCGTCCATTTCCTGGTACAGAGCGGCACGGTTGGCGGTGAAATCCATATGGCAGTCCCTCCTGATCAGGCGGCGGATGGCCTGTGGGTACCGCAGACGCGGCAGATGTGCAAAAGAAAGACACAAAAACCCGCCGGGTATCCATTCGACGGGTTGAATGACAAAATTACTAAAAGAGAGGGATAAAAAAGTACAAAGATTTCCAGAATCGTAGTTGACAAAAGAAGAGAAAAACAGTATAATAATGTTCTACGCATAGTGGCGTCATTGTGCGCCACAGCAGTCCATCCGTTCTTTGCATACGATCCACAATGTCATTATAACGGAAAAGAAACAAAATCGCAACCCCTAAAATGAGAAACGAGCGAACTTCATACAACAATCCCGGGCGTCCAATCTTCCCGGCCTGCCGGCCGGAATGAAAACGCCCTATCTACAGTAAGGAGTGAACGGCGATATGGTGCATAAGCAGGATATAGTGCATGACATACTCTGCGGCAGAACCCTGCGCAAGTCCTACGCACGGCTGAGAGAGCCGCTGGAGATGCCCAACTTGATCGAGATCCAGAAGAAATCCTACCGCTGGTTTCTGGAAACCGGCCTGAAGGAAGTCTTCCGCGACATGACCGCCATCACGGACTATATCGGAAACCTCGAGCTGTCCTTCGTGGACTATACCCTTGAGGAAAAGCCCAAGTACTCCGTCGAGGAGTGCAAGGGGCGAGACGCCACCTACGCGGCACCCCTCAAGGTCCGCATGAGACTGCGCAATAAGGAGACCGAAGAGATCAAGGAGCAGGAGATCTTCATGGGCGACTTTCCGCTCATGACCCACTCCGGCACCTTCATCATCAACGGCGCCGAGCGCGTCATCGTCTCCCAGATCGTCCGCTCGCCGGGCATGTACTACGACGTCACCACCGATAAGACCGACCACGAGCTGTATGCCTGCACCGTCATCCCCTACCGCGGCGCGTGGATCGAGTACGAGACCGACGCCAACGATATCTTCTACGCCCGTATCGACAAGAACCGCAAGCTCCCCGTCACCTCCCTCATCCGCTGCATCGGTGTGCGTACAAACGCCGAGATCGTCGACCTCTTCGGTGAGGACGAACGCATCGTCGCCACTCTCGACCGTGATCCCGCCCATAACGAGGAACAGGCGCTCATGGAAATCTATAAGCGTCTGCGTCCCGGTGAGCCGCCCACAGTCGACTCTGCCCGCACCCTCATCAACAACCTCTTCTTCGACCCGCGCCGCTATGATCTCGGCAACGTCGGCCGGTATAAGTTCAATAAAAAGCTCGCGATCTCCCGCCGCCTGTCGGGACAGCAGCTCGCCCGGAATATCATCGACCCGCTCACAGGCGAGCTGCTCGCCGAAGCCGGTCAGACCCTCACCCGGGAGCAGGCGCAGCAGCTTGAGCGCCGCGGTGTCAACTCCGCCTCCGTCCTCATCGGTGAGCGTGTTGTCAAGGTCTTCGCCAACAACGTCGTCGATATGACCGGGTTCGTCGACTTCGACCCCGCCGAGCTCGGCATCCGTGAGCGCGTCCGCTTTGATGTCCTCACCCGCCTGATGGCCGAGCATCCCGACGACCTCAAGGACGCCATCGCCGACCACATCGATGAGCTGATCCCCAAGCACATCACCCCCGAGGACATCCTCGCTTCCATCAACTACCTGTGCGGCATCGCCTACGGCATCGGCCACACCGACGACATCGACCACCTCGGCAACCGCCGTCTGCGTTCCGTCGGTGAGCTGCTGCAGAACCAGTTCCGCATCGGCTTTTCCCGCATGGAGCGCGTCATCCGCGAGCGCATGACCATCCAGGATCTCGATATCGTCACGCCGCAGTCTCTGGTCAATATCCGTCCGGTCACCACGGCGATCAAGGACTTCTTCGGTTCCTCGCCGCTGTCGCAATTCATGGATCAGACCAACCCCCTCGCCGAGCTGACGCATAAGCGCCGTATGTCCGCCTTAGGCCCGGGCGGCCTGTCGCGTGACCGCGCAAACTTCGAGGTCCGTGACGTCCACTACTCCCACTATGGTCGTATGTGCCCCATCGAGACGCCTGAAGGTCCGAATATCGGACTGATCTCCTACCTCGCCTCCTACGCCCGCGTCAATGAGTACGGCTTCATCGAGGCTCCCTACCGCAAAATCGACCCCGTGACCCGCAAGGTCACCGACGAGGTCGTCTATATGACCGCCGATATCGAAGATGAGTACATCGTCGCCCAGGCCAATGAGCCGCTCGACGACGAGGGACGCATTAAGAACGAGCGCGTCACCTGCCGCTACCGCAACGAGATCATGGCCTTCTCCCGCGACCGTGTCGACTACATCGACAGCTCCGCGCGTATGATGGTCTCCGTTGCAACCGCGTTCATCCCGTTCCTCGAGAACGACGAGGCGACCCGTGCGCTGATGGGCTCGAACATGCAGCGTCAGGCCGTGCCGCTGCTCGTACCCGAGGCGCCGATTGTCGCCACCGGGATCGAGTACAAGGCTGCCGTAGACTCCGGCGTCGTTCCGCTCGCCGAGGCCGACGGCGTCGTCACCAATGTCACCGCTGACGAAATCACCATCAAGTATGACGGCATCGGTGAGAAGACGCATAAGCTCATCAAGTTCCTGCGTTCTAACCAGGGCACCTGCATCAACCAGAAGCCCGTCGTCTTCAAGGGCATGCGTGTGCGTAAGGATGAAGTCATCGCCGACGGCCCCTCCACCCAGGAAGGTGAAATCTCACTCGGCCGCAACGTCCTCATCGCGTTCATGACCTGGGAAGGCTACAACTACGAGGACGCCGTCCTGCTCAATGAGCGGCTCGTGCGCGACGACATCTATACCTCGATCCACATTGAGGAGTATGAGACCGAGGCCCGTGATACCAAGCTGGGGCCGGAGGAGATCACCCGCGATATCCCGAACGTCGGCGACGACGCGCTCAAAGACCTCGACGAGCGCGGCATCATCCGCATCGGCGCGGAAGTCCACGCCGGAGATATCCTCGTCGGTAAGGTCACCCCGAAGGGCGAGACCGAACTGACCGCCGAGGAACGTCTGCTGCGCGCCATCTTCGGCGAGAAGGCTCGCGAAGTCCGCGACACCTCGCTCAAGGTTCCGCACGGCGAGTCGGGCATTATCGTCGACGTGAAGGTCTTCACGCGCGAGAACTCCGATGAACTCAGCCCGGGCGTCAATATGGTCGTGCGCTGCTACGTCGCGCAGAAGCGTAAAATCAGCGTCGGCGATAAGATGGCCGGACGCCACGGGAATAAGGGCGTTATTTCCCGCATCCTGCCGCAGGAGGACATGCCCTTCCTCCCCGACGGTACCCCGATCGACATCCTCCTGAACCCGCTGGGCGTGCCTTCTCGTATGAACATCGGACAGGTGCTCGAGGTTCACCTCGGCTACGCGGCAAAGAAGCTCGGCTGGAAGGTCGCCTCCCCGGTCTTCGACGGTGCGTGTGAGGACGACATCCATGCGACTCTCCAGCGCGCAGGTCTCGACCCTACCGGCAAGAGCATCCTTTACGACGGACGTACCGGCGAACAGTTCGATAACCCGGTCACCGTCGGGTACATGTACTTCCTCAAGCTGCTGCACCTCGTTGACGATAAGATCCATGCGCGCTCCACAGGGCCGTATTCCCTGGTCACCCAGCAGCCTCTGGGCGGCAAGGCGCAGTTCGGCGGGCAGCGCTTCGGCGAGATGGAAGTCTGGGCACTCGAAGCCTACGGTGCCGCATATACGCTGCAGGAAATGCTGACGGTCAAGTCCGACGATATCGTGGGGCGTGTCAAGACCTATGAAGCGATCGTCAAGGGTCACAATGTCCCGCAGCCGGGCGTGCCGGAGTCGTTCAAAGTGCTCGTCAAGGAACTGCAGTCGCTGAGTCTGGACGTCCGCGTGCTCGACCACACCGGCGAAGAAATCATCCTGCTGGACGACGACGAGGACGAGGGCGAGAACTACGAGAGAAATGACGACGAGCTGGTGCTCGACCGCAACATCGAGGACGAGGGCTATACCGTCGAGAGCGAAGACGACGATCTGTATGACGACGAGGACTCCGAGGAATCCGACGAATCCGAGGAATCCGACGATCAGGCCGAGGAGGACGCGTTCTCCGAGGTGTTCGAACTGTATAATGAGCCGAAGGAAAGGGGATAACACATGCCGAATCAGAGCTTTGAATCCATCAGAATCGGACTGGCGTCGCCGGAAACGGTGCACGCGTGGTCCTTCGGCGAAGTGAAAAAGCCCGAGACCATCAACTACCGTACGCTCAAGCCCGAACGTGACGGTCTGTTCTGCGAGCGCATCTTCGGCCCGACCAAGGACTGGGAATGTCACTGCGGGAAGTATAAGAAAGTCCGCTATAAGGGCAAGGTCTGCGACCGCTGCGGCGTCGAGGTCACCAAGAAGAAGGTTCGCCGCAAGCGCATGGGGCACATTGAGCTCGCCGCACCCGTATCGCACATCTGGTACTTCCGCGGCATCCCGTCGCGTATGGGCCTGATCCTCAACATGAGCCCCCGTCTTCTCGAGAGGGTGCTCTATTTCGCCGCGTACATCGTCATCGATCCCGGAGACACTCCCCTTGCCAAAAAGCAGATTCTCACCGAGCGTGAGTACCGCGACATGTACGAGAAGTACGAGGACGACTTCAAAGCCGGTATGGGCGCCGAAGCCATCTGCGAGCTGCTCGCTGAAATCGACCTGCAGAAAACCTCCGACGAGCTGCGCGCAGAACTCAAGAGCGCGACCGGTCAAAAACGCATCCGCATCATCAAGCAGCTCGAGGTCGTCGAGGCCTTCCGCATCTCCGGCAACCGCCCGGAGTGGATGATCCTCAAGGCCATTCCTGTCATTCCGCCGGATCTGCGCCCGATGGTTCAGCTCGACGGCGGACGCTTCGCGACATCCGACCTCAACGACCTCTACCGCCGTGTCATCAACCGCAACAACCGCCTCAAGCGTCTTCTCGAACTCGGCGCGCCGGATATCATCGTACGCAACGAGAAGCGGATGCTGCAGGAGGCTGTCGACGCGCTGTTTGACAACGGCCGCCGCGGTCGTCCGGTCACCGGCCCCAACAACCGCGCGCTCAAGTCGCTGTCCGACATGCTGCGCGGCAAGCAGGGACGCTTTCGCCAGAACCTCCTGGGCAAACGTGTCGACTACTCCGGCCGTTCGGTTATCGTCGTCGGCCCGGAGCTCAAAATCTACCAGTGCGGTCTGCCGAAGGAAATGGCGCTGGAGCTGTTCAAGCCGTTCGTTATGAAGAAACTCGTCGACGACGGCTGCGCCAACAACATCAAGTCCGCCAAGAAAATGGTCGAGCGCGCCCGCACCGAGGTCTGGGACGCGCTGGAATATATCATCTCCGAGCATCCGGTCATGCTCAACCGCGCGCCTACACTGCACCGTCTGGGCATCCAGGCGTTCGAGCCGGTCCTCGTCGAAGGCCGCGCGTTAAAACTCCATCCGCTCGTCTGCACCGCGTTCAACGCCGACTTCGACGGCGACCAGATGGCCGTCCATGTCCCGCTGTCCGCTGAGGCGCAGTCCGAAGCCCGCGTGCTGATGCTCTCCGCCAACAACCTCCTCAAGCCTGTTGACGGCAAGCCGATCACCGTCCCGACGCAGGATATGATCCTGGGCTCCTATTACCTCACGGTATTGCGCGAGGACGAACCGGGCGCCGGTCATGTCTATTCGTCCGTCGACGAGGCGATGCTTGCATATGACCAGAAGCTTGTCAGCATCCACGCGCCCATCCGCGTCCGCGTCTCCCGCAATATCAACGGCGAGAAAGTCACCCGCATCATCGACGCGACCGTCGGACGCCTGATTTTCAACGACGTCATCCCCCAGGATCTCGGCTTTGTCGACCGTTCCGACCCTGAAAACGCCTGCGCACTGGAAATCGCCTTCCCGTGCGATAAGAAGAAGCTCGGCATCATCATCGGCAAGTGTATCTCCCGCCACGGCTTTGTCCGTACCGCCACGCTGCTCGACGGCGTCAAGGCGATGGGCTACAAATACTCCACACAAGGCGCTCTGACCATTTCCGTGTCGGATATGAACGTGCCCGGAGAGAAGCCCGCCTACATCGCCGAGACCGAGAAGCGCGTCGCGGACATTGACCGCAAATACAAGCGCGGCTTCATCACCAATGAGGAGCGCCGCCGTCTGGTCATTACCGAGTGGGATGAGACGACCAAAAACATCACCGCAGCGCTGCAGAAAAACCTCGACGCCAAGAACCCGATCTTCATGATGACCGACTCAGGCGCACGCGGCAGCATCTCGCAGATCCGACAGCTTGCCGGCATGCGCGGGTTGGTGGCCGATACCGTCGGACGTACCATTGAAATCCCGATCAAGACCAACTTCCGTGAAGGACTGTCGGTACTGGAGTTCTTCATCTCTAGCCGAAGCGCCCGAAAGGGTCAGGCGGATACCGCGCTGCGTACCGCCGACTCCGGTTACCTCACCCGCCGCCTCGTCGACGTCTCTCAGGAGGTCATCATCCGCGAGGAGGACTGCGGTCCCACCGACGGCATCGAGGTATGCGCAATCATGCAGGGTAACAAGCTCATCGAGCCGTTCGTCGACCGCCTCGTCGGCCGCTACCTCATCGCCGACCTTTTTGACGCGGACGGGAACCTGCTTCAAAGCAAGGATAAGATGATGACTGAGGCCGACGCCATGCGCATCGAGGAGGCCGGCATCGATAAAGTCCGCATCCGCTCTGCCCTGACGTGCAACGCGCGCCACGGCATCTGTTCGAAGTGCTACGGCGTCAACCTTGCGACCAGCGAACCTGTCACGATCGGTGAAGCCGTCGGCATCATCGCCGCGCAGTCCATCGGCGAACCCGGTACTCAGCTCACCATGCGTACCTTCCACTCCGGCGGTATTGCCGGAGGCGACATCACACAGGGTCTTCCGCGCATCGAGGAACTGTTCGAGGCTCGCAAGCCCAAGCGTGTTGCCATCCTCGCCGAGATCGGCGGCACCGTCTCCATCGAGGAGATCCGCCGCGGCACGATGCGCAATGTCGTCATCCGCAACGACACCACCGGCGATACCCGCGCCTATCCGGTTCCCGTGTCGCAACAGCTCAAGGTTCAGGAGGGCGATGTCATCCTGCAGGGTCAGGAGCTGACCGAGGGCGCGCTCAATCCCCACGACGTGCTGCGCGTACGCGGCGTCCTGGCAGTCTATGACTACCTCATCCAGGAGGTTCAGAAGGTCTACCGCCAGCAGGGTGTTGATATCAACGATAAGCACATCGAGGTCATCGTACGCCAGATGATGCGCAAGATCCGCGTCGAGGACGCGGGCGATACGAACCTGCTTCCCGGCGCGATGGTCGATCTCTTCGAGTACCGCGACGAGAATGCCTTCATCGAGGAGCGCATCAAAAACGGCGAGACGGATCTGCAGCCGGCAACCTGCACACCCCTCATCCTCGGCATCACCCGCGCTTCTCTGGCAACGGATTCGTTTCTGTCAGCTGCGTCGTTCCAGGAGACCACCCGCGTGCTCACCGAGGCTGCCATCAAGAGCAAGGTTGACCCGCTCATCGGCCTCAAGGAAAACGTCATCATCGGCAAGCTTGTTCCGGCGGGTACCGGTATGCAGCAGTACCGCGAAGGGTACATCGTCGCGGAGTAAAGGTTATGATCGCGGGGATACGAGGTTCGGGCCTACGTATCCCCGAAAACACGGCAATTCTGGTAAGCTCTGACAAAACGCCCAATAAACCATAAAATAAATCCCTGATAAGCGTAAAAATAGATGTTGACGCGGGAAGTGTTTTGGCGTATAATATAAAAGTGCCCGTTTGTGGGTATACTCCCGTTTATACGGGTGGAATACAATCTTTAGGAAAGGAGGAACCCAACCAAAATGCCGACATTTAACCAGCTCGTACGTCATGGCCGTGAGAAGGTGACGTACAAGTCCAAAGCGCCGGCGCTGCAGAAGAGTCTCAATACCCTGAAGAAGAGGACGATCAATCTGTCGGCGCCGCAAAAGAGAGGCGTCTGTACCGCCGTGCGTACCTCCACGCCGAAGAAGCCGAACTCCGCGCTGCGGAAGATCGCCCGTGTGCGTCTGACCAACGGAATCGAAGTCACCGCATACATCCCCGGCGTCGGCCACAACCTGCAGGAGCACTCTGTCGTGATGATTCACGGCGGCCGTGTCAGGGATCTCCCCGGCGTCCGTTACCACATCATCCGCGGTGCGCTCGATACGCAGGGTGTCGCCAACCGCAAGCAGGGCCGTTCGCTCTACGGCGCCAAGCGTCCGAAGGCCGGTGCGGCCGCGGCGAAGAAGTAAGCTTCTCGCGTTGCGTATCACATCTTGTCATGTTCGCCCACAGGCGATTGTATATAGATACGGTCTCCTTCCAGGCGCACATACGGAAGTGGCAGCTTTCGAGTACCTGTGATCATCATTTTATATGAAGGAGGGAAGCAAAGTGCCCAGAAGAGGATTTGTTCCCAAGAGAGAGATCCTGCCGGATCCGCTCTATAATTCTGTGCTGGTGACCAAACTCGTCAACAGCATCATGTACGACGGCAAGAAAGGCATCGCCCAGAAGGTCGTCTACGGAGCGTTCGATATCGTCAAGGAAAAGACCGGACGCGATCCGCTCGAGGTTTTCTCCCAAGCGATGGACAACGTCATGCCCGTGTTGGAGATCAAGGCCCGCCGTGTCGGCGGCGCCACCTATCAGGTTCCTATGGAGGTCCGCCCGGAACGCCGTCAGACGCTCGGTCTGCGCTGGCTGACCGCGTACTCCCGCAGCCGCAGCGAGAAGACCATGCGCGAGCGCCTCGCCGGCGAAATCCTGGACGCCATGAATCAACTCGGCAACGCCGTCAAAAAGCGTGATGATACGCATAAGATGGCCGAGGCCAACAAGGCGTTCGCTCACTTCAGATGGTAGTTCGGAAGGCAGATGAAAGAAGACAGATGACAGAGCAGCCGCCTGATCGGATTCTTGAACTCTGCGCTTCTGTCTCCACTTTATAAGCTTTATTCTGACTTTCGAAAGGTTTGACAACTATGGCCCGCGAATATCCGCTGAATCTCACACGCAATATCGGAATCATGGCGCACATCGACGCCGGTAAAACGACAACCACCGAACGCATCCTGTTCTATACAGGCGTTAATTATAAGCTCGGTGAAACTCACGACGGCAACGCCACCATGGACTACATGGAACAGGAACAGGAGCGCGGCATCACCATTACGTCCGCCGCCACCACTTGCTTCTGGGGGGATCACCGCATCAACATCATCGACACTCCCGGACACGTCGACTTTACCGTCGAGGTGGAGCGCTCGCTGCGCGTGCTGGACGGTTCGGTGACCGTGTTTTGCGCCAAGGGCGGCGTCGAGCCGCAGTCTGAAACAGTTTGGAGGCAAGCGGATAAGTACCACGTACCGCGTATGGCCTATATCAACAAGATGGACATCATGGGCGCGGACTTCTTCCATGTCCTGCATATGATGCGCGATCGCCTGAAGACCAACCCTGTGCCCATCCAGCTCCCCATCGGGAAAGAAGAGCACTTCCACGGCATCGTCGATCTCATCAAAATGCGCGCCTTCCTCTACCATGAGACCAAGGGTGACCTCGGGATCGAGATCCAGGAGACCGACATCCCCGCGGATATGCTCGAGCAGGCGCAGGAATACCACAATACCATGATCGAGGAGATTGCCGAGGTCGACGACGACGTCATGGCTCTCTATCTCGACGGTAAGGATATCCCCGAGGAACTGATTCATAAGGCGCTGCGCCGCGCGACAATCGCAAACAAAACTGTGCCGGTTGTCTGCGGTTCCTCGTATAAGAATAAGGGCGTGCAGAAGCTCCTTGACGCGATCGTCGCATACATGCCCTCTCCCCTGGATAAGAAGGCCGTCAGCGGCATCCACCCCAAGACCGGTGTCGAGGAAACCCGGCCGCCTGACGATAAGGCTCCGTTTGCAGCCCTCGCGTTCAAAATCGTCTCCGACCCCTACGGCAAACTCTGCTTCTTCCGCGTCTACTCCGGCACCCTCAAAATCGGTACGACCGTCTATAACTCCACCAAGGGTTCCCGTGAGCGCATCGGACGTATCCTTCAGATGCACGCCAATGAACGGCGCGATGTCGAAGAGGTCTATGCCGGCGATATCGTTGCGGCGGTCGGTCTCAAAAACACCACCACCGGCGATACGCTCTGCATTGAGAATAATCCGATCGTGCTTGAAAACATGGTGTTCCCGGAGCCGGTCATCCGTGTTGCAATCGAACCGAAGACCAAGGCCGGCCAGGAGAAGATGGGCATCGCCCTCTCCAAGCTCTCCGAGGAAGACCCCACGTTCCGCACCTACACCGATCAGGAGACCGGTCAGACCATCATCGCCGGTATGGGTGAACTGCACCTGGAGATCATCGTCGATCGTCTGCTGCGTGAGTTCAAGGTTGAGGCCAATGTCGGCAAGCCGCAGGTCGCCTATAAGGAGACCATCCGGTGCGCCGCGTCCGCCGATACCCGCTTCGCGCGCCAGACCGGCGGTCACGGACAGTTCGCGCATGTCAAGCTCCGGCTCGAACCGAACGAATCCGGCAAGGGCTATGAGTTCGTCGACAAGATCGTCGGCGGTGCAATCCCGAAGGAATTCATCCCCGCAGTCGATCAGGGTATCCGCGGCGCGATGATGGGCGGCATTCTGGCGGGCTATCCCGTCGTGGATGTCCGCGCGGTTCTGTACGACGGCTCGTTCCATGAGGTTGACTCGTCCGAAATGGCGTTCAAGATCGCCGGTTCCATGGCGTTTAAGGAAGCGATGAAGGAAGCCGATCCCGTGCTGATGGAGCCGATCATGAAGGTGTCTGTCACCGTTCCGGACAACTACATGGGAGACGTCATCGGCGACCTGAACGCCCGCCGCGGTCAGGTGCAGGGGCTCGAGGCTCGCTCCGGAGCACAGCAGATCGACGCGTTTGTCCCGCTGTCGGAGATGTTCGGCTACGCCACCGACCTGCGCTCCAATACACAGGGACGCGGCGTCTACACGATGGAGCCGTCGCATTACGTGCAGGTTCCGAAGGCACTGTCCGACAAACTCGTCGCGGCAACCGGACGCAGAATGTAGGGCAGACACAAAATTTTCAAAAACGCTTGCAATTTGCGCGTTTTTATATTACAATAAACCTGTTGAAACAAAAGGCGTACGATCATAAGGCGTACGCAGTACAAGGAGGATAACCATGGCCAAGGCAAAATTCGAGAGATCCAAGCCGCATGTTAACATCGGCACAATCGGTCACGTCGACCACGGCAAGACCACGCTGACCGCCGCGATTACGAAGGTTCTCGCCCTCGAGGATAAGACGCTGGCTTCCTTCACCGCCTACGATCAGATCGATAAGGCGCCTGAGGAAAAGGCCCGCGGCATCACAATCAACACCTCTCACGTCGAGTACCAGACCGCCAACCGCCACTACGCGCATGTCGACTGCCCCGGGCACGCCGACTACGTCAAGAACATGATCACCGGCGCTGCGCAGATGGACGGCGCGATCCTCGTCGTCGCCTCATCCGACGGCGTTATGGCTCAGACCCACGAGCACATTCTGCTCGCCCGTCAGGTCGGCGTTCCCTCTATCGTCGTCTTCATGAACAAGGTCGACCAGGTCGACGATCCCGAGCTGCTTGAGCTGGTTGAGATGGAAATCCGCGAAGCTCTGACCAAGCAGGGCTTCCCGGGCGACGATATTCCGATCATCAAGGGTTCCGCCCTGCTCGCTCTCGAGAGCACCTCGACTGACCCCAACGCGCCTGAGTATGCCTGCATTCTGGAACTCATGAATGCCGTTGATACCTTCATCAAGACCCCGGAACGCAAGGCCGACCTGCCCTTCATTATGCCTGTTGAAGACGTGTTCTCCATCACCGGACGCGGCACCGTCGCCACCGGACGTGTTGAGCGCGGACAGGTCAAGATGGGCGAAGCCGTTGAAATCATCGGACTGATGGACGCTCCGCGTCCCACCGTCGTCACCGGCATCGAAATGTTCCGTAAGATTCTGGATTACGCCGAGGCCGGCGACAACATCGGTATGCTGCTGCGCGGCATCCAGAAGACCGACATCGAGCGCGGTCAGGTCGTCGCAAAACCCGGTTCCATCCGTCCCCACACCAAGTTCAAGGGCCAGGTCTACGTCCTGACCAAGGAAGAAGGCGGCCGTCATACCCCGTTCTTCAACAACTACCGCCCGCAGTTCTACTTCCGCACCACTGACGTCACCGGCGTTATCTCCCTGCCGGCCGGCGTTGAGATGTGCATGCCCGGCGACAACATCGACATGGACGTCGAGCTGATTACCCCGATTGCCATCGAGGAAGGCCTCCGTTTCGCTATCCGTGAAGGCGGCCGTACCGTTGGTTCCGGCGTTGTCGTCTCAATCAATGCGTAAGTGAGTATTCCGGAAAGGAAGCGCCTGTAATAGGTGCTTCCTTTCCTCTTTCATTTCAGATATAAAACTTTCTGAAGGAGAGACAGACGTGAAAACCGATGAATTATCCATAAGGATTAACAAGAAGGCTCTTAAATTTCTTGGAATAGGAATACTCATTGGCTTAGTAATTGGCATCGTTTTCGTACTCATTATTGTAAACAGAACAAAAAATAAACAGATACAACAGGTAAAAATAGATACTGAGAGTGAAGCCAAGTCTGAAGAAAAGGAAATCACGATTGAATACTTAAGTAAAAAACTAGAAAAAATCAGTGAGCTTTCGACAGCAGAAATGATTTACAACGCAATCATAACCGTCGAGACAGGGAAAATTCCTTATATAACGCAAAAAGGGTTTTCTATGTATTACACCGCATATATCAAAGCCGGTATAGACGCTTCTTTGATAAAGCTGGAAATAAAAGAAAAAGAAGTGATCGTGACACTGCCAAAGCCTGAAATACAAACACTTTATATCGACCCGGATTCCATAGAATTCTATAATGAAAAGTGGGCTTTGTTCAATCGCAGCGAGAAGCAGGATGTTGTTGAAGCAGTATCGATGGCTGAAGATGATGCAGAGAGAAATGCTAATCTTACAGACTTAAAGGATCGAGCACTTGATCAAGCGGAAATTATTATAAGAGGACTTCTTGAAGATGCAATTGACGATAGGAGTCTCATAATCAAATATGAATAACCGGTTTGAAGGAAGCCTCCTGACTGAGGCTTCCTTTTATCCCCAGAAATGGTCATAATGTACGTAATAATCGATGAAATACCCGCGGAATCCCATCACAAACGCCGTTGACAAAGCATCGGCGGCGTGTTATGATTAGAGAGGTTTATGAGCGATGACCCGGGTTTTCGCATACGCGAAGGAAGAACCCGCGCTGACTGACAGAGAGCGGATTGTCTGGTGGAAAATCCGTGCGGCGCCTGATTCGAACTACACCCCGGACAGCCCATACGGTTTTGGTGAAACGCCGTTATCGGTTTCCCGTAAGGTTCCCGCGCCGTATGGAGCGGGGACAAATTAAGGTGGTACCGCGAAGTCTTTTCGCCCTTATGTCGGGACGGAAAGGCTATTTTTATTGTAAAGGAGACGATTCCCATGTTTGATCCCAACGTACTGCAAACCCTGAAAGAGCGCGGCTACGTCTACCAGTGTACAAACTACGAAGGCCTGGAGAAGCGCATGTCCGAGGGCCCGATTACATTCTACCTCGGTGTTGACCCGACCGCCGACAGCCTGCACATCGGACACTTCTTCGCTCTGATGGTCTTCCGCTATCTCCAGAACGCCGGTCACCACGGCATTCTGCTTATCGGTGGCGCGACCGCACAGGTCGGCGATCCGTCGGGTAAAAGCGATATGCGTAAGATGATGACCCGTGAGCAGGTAGAGCACAACGTCAGCGAGGTCAAGCGTCTCGCCGCGCGCTTTATCCGCACCGACGGCGAAAATCCCGCCATCATCGTCGACAACAACGATTGGTTCAAGGATTACCCCTACGTCCAGTTCATGCGCGATGTCGGCACGCACTTCAACGTCAACGTCATGCTCGCCGCCGACGCCTATGCCAAGCGCCTCGAGCAGGGCGGCCTGACCTTCCTCGAGATGGGCTACATGCTCATGCAGGCGTACGACTTCGTCTACCTCAACCGTACCTACGGCGCCGTGCTCGAGATCGGCGGCTCCGACCAGTGGGGCAACATCGTCGCCGGTACCGATCTCAACCGCAAGATCCGCCACCGTGAAGGTGAGAAGGACAGCGACGAGGTCTTCGGTCTGACCAACCCGCTGCTGTTGACCAAGGAAGGCAAGAAGATGGGTAAGACCGAGCACGGCGCGCTCTGGGTCGCCTCCGACCGCACCACGCCCTACGACTTCTACCAGTACTTCTACAACGTTGCCGATGAGGACTGCGAGAATTTGCTGAAGCTGTTCACCACCATCCCGCTGTCCGAGATCTCCGGCATCCTCGCCCGCGATATCATCGCCGCCAAACGACTGATGGCGTATGAGATCACCAAGCTCGTTCACGGCAAGGACGAAGCGGATAAGGCAGCCGAGACTGCGATCAATCTCTTTCACAAGGACACCGTTCCCGCTGACGCGCCGACTGCGACCGTCGCGAAGGAGAAGCTCGCAGGCATCGGTATCCTTGATCTGCTCACCGAGACCAAGTTCATCTCGTCGAAGTCCGAAGCGCGCCGTATGGTACAGCAGGGCGGTATCCTCGTGAACGGCGAGAAGGTCGACGACATAACCCGCGTTGTCACCGAGGCTGACCTGACGGACGGTTATGTGCTGCTCAAGCGCGGCAAGAAGAATTTCCTCAAGGTCATCTTCGAATAATGCCGAGCAAATTGACTTTCCGCATCAACGAGTCATTCGGTCATAAAAGATGCCCCATCCGTCCGGATGGGGCATCTTGCTGTTTGTTATGATGCACGTGAGACTTACGCCTCGGCGAGTTTCTTCAGACGCTCGTATTTCGCAGCGGCGACTTCGGAGGCCTTCTCGAACAGCTCTTCGGCCAAAGCCGGGAACGCGATCTTCAGGGAGTTGTAACGGGTTTCCTTAGTGATGAAATCCTTGTACGCAGCGGTCGGCGCCTTGGAGTCAAGCTGGAACGGATTCTTGCCGGCCTCTGCAAGACGCGGGTCATAGCGGAACAGATGCCAGTAGCCTGCTTCGACGGCGGCCTTGATCTGCGCCTGCGAGTTGGACATGCCGCCCTTCATACCGTGGTTGATGCACGGTGCGTAGGCAATGATCAGCGACGGGCCCTTGTAGCTCTCCGCCTCTACGATTGCCTTCACAGCCTGCGCCTGGTTGGCGCCGAGGCCGATCTGCGCGGTGTACACATAGCCGTAGGTCATCGCGATCTCGGCGAGGTTCTTCTTCGCAACCTTCTTGCCGGAAGCAGCGAACTGCGCAACCTGGCCGATCTGCGAAGCCTTCGACGCCTGACCGCCGGTGTTGGAGTACACTTCGGTATCGAACACGAAGATGTTGATGTCGTCTCCGGATGCGAGAACGTGATCCACGCCGCCGAAACCGATGTCGTATGCCCAGCCGTCGCCGCCGAAGATCCAGATGGACTTCTTAACAAGCAGGTCGGCGTTCTCGATGACTTCCTTCATGAGCGCGTCCGCTTCGCAGCCGCAGTTGGAACAGTCGTTGCAGAGCTTGAGGAGCGTCGCGGCGGCATCCTCGGAGAGCTTCGCTTCGTCCATGCCGTTGAGCCACGCTTCGCAGGCAGCCTTCATCTCTTCCCACTCGGCGCATTTCTCAGCCAAAGCGCGGATCGTATCGGCGAGCTTCGCGCGGCGCTGCTTGATGGCGAGGAACATACCGTAACCGAACTCGGCGTTGTCCTCAAAGAGGGAATTGGACCACGACGGACCCTTTCCGGCCTTGTTGACGGTGTACGGGGTCGACGGCGCGGAACCGCCCCAGATGGACGAGCAACCGGTCGCCTGAGCGATCATCATGCGGTCGCCGAAGAGCTGGGTGATGAGCTTGGCATAGGCGGTCTCGCCGCAGCCGGGGCATGCGCCGGAGAACTCAAGCAGCGGCTGCTTGAACTGGGAACCCTTGACGGTCTCGGGCTTGAACGAGGTCTCCTTGTAAGTGACCTTGTCGGACAGATAGTCGAAGGCTTTCTGGACATCCTTCTGGCTCTCGAAGGGCTTCATGACGAGCGCCTTCTCCTTCGCCGGACAGGTCTTCACACACAGTCCGCAGCCTGCGCAGTCGAGCATGGAGATGCCCATCGCGTACTTGTACGCGCCCTTGGGCTTCATGTCGATCATCTTGGTGCCTTCCGGAGCCGCGGCAACTTCGGCCTCGTCCAGCAGGTACGGACGGATGACCGCGTGCGGACAGACGAGTGCGCACTGGTTGCACTGGATGCACTTCTCGGGATCCCATTCCGGTACTTCCACGGCTATGCCGCGCTTCTCGTAGGCGGCAGAGCCCTGCGGGAACGTACCGTCGGCCATATCCTTGAACGTCGACACCGGCAGACGGTCGCCCTGATGCGCGCTGACCGGCTCGAGGATGTTCTCGACGAACGCCTTCATCTCCGGACGGTCGTAGCGGCGCTCGATCTTCTCAACTTTCGCGTCTTCGGCAGTCGCCCAGTCAGCCGGAACCGCGACCTCGTGCACCATGTTGATGCCCGCGTCGACGGCGGCATAGTTCATGTTGACGATTGCGTCGCCCTTGCTGCCGTAGGTGTTCTTGATCGCAATCTTCATCTCGTCGACCGCGCGGTCGATCGGGATGATGCCGGTGATCTTGAAGAACGCAGCCTGCAGGACGGTGTTGATACGGCTGCCAAGTCCGATCTCGCGGCCGGCCTTGAAGCCGTCGACCGTGTAGAACTTAATGTTGTTCTTCGCGATGTGGCGCTTCGCGGCAGCCGGCAGATTCTTGGACAGTTCGGCATCGGTCCAGTGGGTGTTGAGCAGGAACGAACCGCCCGCCTTGACGTCCTGCACGATCTCAAAGGTCTGCATATACGCCGGGTTATGGCACGCGACGAAGTCCGCTTTCGTGACGTAGTAGGTCGACTTGATCGGCACATCACCGAAGCGCAGGTGGGAGATCGTGACGCCGCCGGACTTCTTTGAGTCGTACTCAAAGTAGGCCTGCGCGTACTTCTTCACGCCGCCGATGATCTTGATGGAGTTCTTGTTCGCACCGACGGTGCCGTCGGAACCCAGGCCCCAGAACTTGCACGAAACGATGCCCTTCGGGGTGACGTCCGGGTTCTCGTTCTCGGGCAGGGAGAGATAGGTCAGGTCATCGATGATGCCGAGCGTGAAGTGATCCTTCGCGCAGCATCCCTGGATGTTGCGGTAGGCGGCGATGATGCTCGCCGGGGTGACGTCCTTGGAACCGAGGCCGTAGCGTCCGCCGACAACTTCGATCTTACGATCGGACGCGGCAACGGCAGCCTGTACATCGAGGAACAACGGTTCGCCGGGGGCGCCGGGCTCCTTGGTACGGTCGAGGACTGCGATGCGCTTAACCGTAGCCGGGATGGCAGCAAGCAGCTTGTCTGCGCGGAAGGGGCGGTACAGACGAACCTTCACAAGGCCGACCTTCTCACCCTTCGCAGTCAGATAGTCGACGACTTCCTCAGCGGCATCGTTGACGGAACCCATCGCGATGAGGATATACTCGGCATCGGGTGCGCCGTAGTAGTTGAACAGCTGATAGTTGGTGCCGATCTTGGCGTTGACCTTGCCCATGTAGTCTTCGACGATCTCGGGCAGGGCATCGTAGTAGGGGTTGGAAGCCTCACGCGCCTGGAAGAAGATGTCGGGGTTCTGAGCGGTACCGCGCAGCGTCGGATGATCGGGGTTGAGCGCACGCTCACGGAACGCCTTCACGGCGTCCATGTCGACCATCTCGGCGAGATCCTTGTAGTCCCAGATTTCGATGTTCTGCATTTCGTGGGAGGTACGGAAGCCGTCGAAGAAGTGGAGGAACGGGACACGGCCACGGATGGCGGACAGGTGCGCAATAGCGCCGAGATCCATGGCTTCCTGCGGGTTGGTGGAGGCGAGCATCGCGAAGCCGGTCTGACGGCAAGCCATGACGTCGGAGTGGTCTCCGAAGATGGACAGTGCATGGGAGGCGAGTGCGCGGGCAGAGACATGGAAGACACCGGGCAGCAGCTCGCCGGCAATCTTATACATGTTGGGAATCATCAGCAGGAGACCTTGCGAGGCAGTGAAGGTGGTGGTCAGAGCACCGGCGGCAAGGGAGCCGTGGACGGTGCCGGCGGCGCCGGCTTCAGACTGCATCTCAACGACGCTGACCTGCTGACCGAAGATGTTTTTCAGACCGCCCGCAGACCACTTGTCCACGTAGTCGGCCATCGGGGACGACGGGGTGATCGGGTAGATGCCCGCAACCTCGGTAAATGCATATGCCGCATGCGCCGCTGCGGTGTTGCCGTCCATGGTCTTCATTTTACGTGCCATGAATATCCTCCTAGAAATTGATAACATAAAGGCTCTATGAGACGGGATACCTCTCATAGCCAAAATAGTATACCACTTTTACGCTTCTTTGTAAAGCGGAAAATGTAAATTCTGTGCTTTTCACAAAATCAGAGCGCGGAACCGCCGTTTTTCAGGCTCCCGCGCACCCGCTCCGCGCTGACCTGACCGATCGCGCAGCCTTCGCTCAGCGCCAGCGCCGCCGCGACACCCGCAGCCTCTCCGTACTGGTTCAGGTTCACCATCACCCGCAGCGCTCCGTACGCTCCCTCGTCCGCGTCAAGCATCCGCCCGGCGCAGATGAAGTTCCCGTATGTCTCCTGAACAATCGCCCCCAGCGGTGCGGCGTAGGATGTCGGACTGTCCGTACTCTCCCGCCAGCGTGAGACGACTCCGGGATGCGCACGGTCTGCGACGACGTTCTGTGTACCGTCGAGATAACGGAAGGTGATGCCGGCGTCATGGTCGTGGTGGACATCAACGGGGTAGGTGCCGCGCACGACCGCGTCCGGCGGGACGATGCCCGACAACAGCTCATCCTGCGTGACGGTATGGCGCGCACGGATGTGGCGCGACTCGCGGATGCCGACCGCCGCGCAAGCCTGCATCAGCCGCCAGTCGCCCGGCGCGTACTTTTTCAGCAGCGTCAGGATCGCGTCCATATGCCGGCGCCCCTCGGTCTCCGCATCGGACAGCGAGCGTCCGGAGGTCGCATCGGTTCCCCGCAGATGGGTGTCGGCGTGGAAGGTGATATCCGTGTATCCGGGAATCGCGCCGTACCATCCCCAATCCTGCGGCAGTCCGACCTCGTCCCCGTGCTCTGCGATGAGGCGGTTGAGGTCTACGCCTGCGAGGTCTCCGCGCAGCCGGAAGCATGCGCTCGGTGGCTGGAGGTACGCGCGCGTATACTCCGGCAGCCCGAGAAAGTGCGCGAGGTCGGCGTCACCGGTCGCGTCGATCAGCACCCCGGCCCGGACGGCACTTCGGCCGGACTTGTTCTCGATCACCAGATGCGTCACGCGTCCGCCGTCGGTCAGTACGGCGCATGCCCGCGTATCAAACAGCGTTGTGACAGAGTTTTCTCCCGCCAGCTGATCGAGCGTCAGCTTGAGCGCCTCGGTGTCGAGGATGTAGTGGCGGGTTTTCCCGTTGGGCTGCTCGGCATCACCGGTACGCATGAGCCGCTCGAGCGTCTCGGATGTCAGCCCGGCGATGATCTGCTCGCGTCCGTCGGTGGAGTACAGCGAGTGCCAGACGTTGACCAGCGCCAGTGTCGCCGCGCCGCCGAGACAGTTGTACCGTTCGACAATAAGAGTCCTGTATCCGAGCCGTGCCGCACGGATTGCTGCGAACAGTCCCGTGCAGCTCCCGCCCGCGACGACCACGTCATAGTCACCCGAGACCGGCAGCTCCCGCGAGGGTTCATAGACGGTCATAATAAGCCCTCCTTTGCGTCAATCATGGGACAAGGTATTCCGGTATGAGGACGGCGGGACCACGCGGTGCCGTTATGCCTTTATCAGCCGTTCGGTGTCCAGCGCGATCATCAGCTCTTCGTTGGTTGCGATGATGAACGTACGGACGGTCGCGCCCGGTGCGGTGATCTCAAGCTCCTCCTCACGGTCCGGGTTGAGGTTTTTGACCTTGTCGATCTTTACGCCCATGAACCCGAGCGTATCGGTCACATTCTCACGCAGCGCGGCGTTGTTCTCACCGATGCCGGCGGTGAAGGCGATCGCGTCCACGCGGCCCATCTCCGCCGCGTACGCGCCGATGTAGTGGCGGATCGTATGCACCAGGATATCCCGTGCCAGGATTGCGCGCTCGTTGCCCTCATCCGCCGCCGCGTTCACGTCGCGGAAGTCGGACGAGATGCCCGATACGCCCAGAAGTCCCGATTCCTTGTTAAGGATCTGGTCGACGACATACGACGCATCCTTGCCCAAACGTGCGCACAGCGTGCTGACAACCGCCGGGTCGAGTGCGCCGGAACGGGTACCCATCTCGACGCCGTCCAGCGGGGTCAGTCCCATCGATGTATCAAAGCACTTGCCGCCGCGTACCGCGCACAATGACGAACCGTTCCCCAGGTGGCATACGATGCAGTTGAAGTCTTCGGGCTTCACACCCATGATCTCCGCAAGCCGGCCGGACACATAGCGGTGCGATGTCCCATGGAAGCCGTAGCGGCGGATGGCGTACTTCTCGTAGTATTTGTAGGGGATCGCATAGATGTAGGAGCTCTTGGGCATGGATTGATGGAACGCGGTATCAAAGACGGCGACCTGCGGGACGCCGGGCATGACGGTAGCACACGCGCGGATGCCCATAAGATTCGCGGGGTTGTGCAGCGGCCCCAGCGGGATACAGCGTTCGATGGCGGCGATGACGTCGTCATCGATCACGACACTCTCGGAGAACCACTGACCGCCATGGAGAACACGATGACCCACCGCACCGATCTGCGACATGTCTTTCAGGACACCGTATTGCGGATCGGTCAGTTTCTTAACCACCAGCCGCACCGCGAAGGTATGGTCGGGGATGTCGATATCGAACTCGAGCTTGTTGCGTCCGACAGCGTTGTGGCGCATACGACCGCCCTTGCCGATACGCTCGCACAGACCCTTCGCGAGTACCTTGCGGGTGTCCATGTCGAACAGCTGATATTTGAGCGAGGAGCTGCCGCCGTTGATGACCAGGATATACATGAATGATGACCTCCAGAGGGTGAAATAAAATGACGCCTTCCTAATGATGAGCGCGCCGTTCTTTATTATTTTACACAATCACAGTGAAAAAAGCAAGTCTTTTTCGAAATTCCGCAAAGAAAAAACGAACTATCTCATCCGCCCGCGCATATAAACCGTGCAGCAGCTCGTGCCGCGTCATAGTCCGCGGGGATCTCCGGCCGTATTAGCATGGCCGTCTTACAGCTTTTTCACCATGTTTTCGACCGCTGCGACCCACGCGTGATCGGGGTCATTGGATCGGAAGAAGCCTTGATGCTCGCCGGCCATCGCCCAGAGAAAGTACGTGTTGTAGCCCGGCGCACCGACGGTCGTGTGGTAGCCCCGCGGGAACTCGACCAGGTCGTCGGTTTTGACAACGTACGCTTCGTCGAACTCGCCCTTGCTGTAGGTACGTTGGATACCGAAGCCCTGCGCCGGATCGAACAGGAAGTAATAGACCTCGTCAAGGATGCCCTCCGCCGGCATGTTGTCGGTATCGTGCTTATGCGGCGGGAAGCCTGCCCAGTTGCCGGGCGTGATCCATGCCTCGCCGATGGTCAGATGGCGGGCGTTGCAGCGGCCGTCGATGTTGAAGTGCGTTTCACGCTCCCACGGCTTCACGCCTAGGAGCACTGCCTTCACGGTATCCTGACCGAGAAGCTGCGGCTGCGTATCTTCGTCGATCGCGGTCCTGCACACCGCCATCTTCACGCTCCAGTCGGTGGAGACGGTGACGGTGAGACGGCGCGGGAAGTAGACCGAGCACGCCTTGCCCTCGAACACGCTGCGGCGGACGCCGACGTTCTCCCACACCGTGCCGCCGAATGCAAACGTCGCGCGGCCGGACAGGATGATCATCGCGGTCTCGTTCTCGCCGCCGTTGTAGGTATAGCTCTCCCCGGCTTTCAGTTCGAGGATACCGAATTCCAGCTTGTTGAGCGAACACTTGCCTTTTTCGCACAGCATCGTCAGGCCGGATGTGGGATGGTAGGTTTTTTTGAAGTTCATGGTGATTGTCCCCCGTTATTTCATTGGCTCTGTCAGCCTTGTGTGTTGATATGGTATCTTTTCCGCTCTCTATAAGCATTTTCCTCCAACTATATCCTGCATGTAAGATCATTGTGACTGTACAGCCGACAAAGCTCAAGCCGAAAGTCACCCCCGCGCCGACACACGCTGCTCCGACAGCCATGTGTACAGCTCCGGGTCGGCATATGTTCTCGTCCATGCGTTGTGTGCGCAGTCGCCGTAGATCACAAGCTCCGCGTTTCCGCCGGCGCGGCGGATGGCCTCGACCTGCTTGACGCTCTCCTGAAGCTGCACGACCGTGTCGAGCCGTCCGTGGTACGCACGAACCGGAAGGCTGCCGTACTCACCCGCGCAGGCGTAGATGCCGCCGCCGCACACCGGCACCAGCGCCGCCAGCTCTCCCGGGATCAGCCGTCCGACGCACCATGCGCCGTATCCTCCGAGACTCACGCCCGTCACGCTCACGCGGTCGGCATCGACGTCCGGCAGCGTCTTCGCCCATCGGATGAACGCAATGAGCAGCGGCATGTCTGCCTGCCACAGCGGCCCCGGACACAGCGGCGCAAGGATGCGCAACGGTATTTTAAGCCCGTCCGCCGCGGCCTTCAGCGGCCCGTTGTTCGCGATCATCCACGGGGCATCCCCACGTGACCCTGCCCCGTGCAGGTAGATGATGCACGGGTATTTCTCACATCCCGGCTGCGCGTCCGGCTCTCGCGTCAGGTATTTGAGCCGCGTGTCCCGGTATTCAAAAACGTCCTCGCTGACCATATTGTCGCCCTACAGCATCACGCACATGCCGCGGTTGTTCGCACTTTCGATCTCCGCGCGGACAATGCGGATGCTCTGCGCGCTCTGCTCGGGCGGATTCTCGGAGACCGGCTCTCCGCGCTCCACACAGCCCAGGAAATAGCGGATCTCCCGCTCGTACATATCCACCGGCTCGGCGGGCGTCAGGTCGGTCAGATGACCTTTGTAATCGCATGCGCGGAAAATGCGCTTCCCGTCCACCGTCGTATCGATGATGTGACCGTATTCAAAGTCGATGCGCGACAGTCTCCCATAGACGCTGTTGTTGGCAATTGCCCAGCCGCCGGTGCACTGTGCGAACATCGACGGATAGTAGTAGTTGGTCGCGCACAGCGAGTATCCGTCGCCCGGTATGACCTTCATCGCGCCGGTACTCACCGAGACCGGCATCCCGAACAGCGCCTGCATGACGTCCGCATCGTGGATATGGACGTCGAGAATCGCGCCGCCGGAGAGCGCCTCCTGCGTGAACCATCCGCGTGTCGGACGGTTGGCGAGGGACCGTCCGAAGTCGCGCTTGAAGCTTGCGGTGATCGGACGTCCGAAGGGTCTGCGCGCCATGTACTTCTTCGCCTCGGTCATGAAGTCCGAAAACCTGCAGCACTGTGCGACCATCAGCGTCCGGCCGGTCCTCTGTGCGATCTCGCACATCCGCTGCGCGTCGGCATATGTCAGCGCCATCGGCTTTTCCACCATCACGTGGAAGCCCGCCTCCAGCGCCCGGATTGCCGCATCGGCGTGCAGATAGGTCGGCAGACAGATGTCCACCGCATCGAGCCTGCCGCGCTCGCCTTCGAGGAAATCGTCAATCGCCGTGTAGACGCGTCCCTCGGTAACCTTCTCAAGCATCAGGGGATCCTGATCGCAGTACGCCTCGACCTGCGCGATGCCTTCCCGCGCGAGCTTTTGATATCCCGGCAGATGGGCGCCGGTAATGCTGCCGAACCCGATGAAACCGACTTTGAGCATTTTTCCGTTACCTCCCGTCTTTTTTCTTATTATAACGCCGACGCGGGAAAATTGCAAGGTGTTTTCCTATTACAAAGCCTGTATTATAATCTTTTTCCGCGCAGAAATAATGCTGTTCGGAATCCGCACTGCCTCTTGCTTTTTTGTGCGTTTTGTGGTACGATAACCTCGTAGGTCACAAGCCATACGGTTAAGGAGGATTCTCATGAAAAAAGCCATCAACGCCTGGGCGTACCCGGCAGACATGCCCATCGCCGAGCGGATGCGTCTAGCTGCCGACGCCGGTTACGACGGCATCGAGCTGATCTTCACCGAAGAAGGCGACGTCTCTCTGCAGTGCTCCGACGGCGCGCTCGCCGAGTATCGCAAGATCGCCGAAGACTACGGGCTGCGTATCCAGAGCATCATTGCCTCGGTGTTCGGCAATGCGCCGCTCAGCTCCGCCGACCCGTCCGTCACGAAGACGGCGCTCGACCGCGGCGCACGGATGCTCCACGGTGCGGCAGTCTTGGGGGCCGATACCGCGCTCGTCGTTCCCGGACGCGTCACGCCCGAGAACCGCTACGACGTCGTCTACGAAAACGCCGTCGAAAACGTCCGGAAGCTCGCGAAATCCGCCGCCGATGCCGGGGTTTATATCGGCATCGAAAACGTCTGGAACAAGTTCCTGCTCTCTCCGCTCGAGATGCGCGCGTTCGTCGACTATGCACAGTCCCCGTGGGTCGGTGTCTACTTCGACGTCGGCAACTTCCTCCCCTGGGCATATCCCGAGCAGTGGATCGAAATCCTCGGATCGCGCATCAAAAAGCTCCATCTGAAGGACTTCAAGATCAATGTCGGCACCGGCCATGGCTTTGTAGACCTGCTCGAGGGCGATGTCGACTACAAGGCGGTCATGGCAGCCTGCCGCAAGGTCTGCTTTGACGACTTCTGCGTCGCCGAGGTCGGCCCGTTCCGTCAGGAACCGACACTCAAGCTGTACACCACCGTGATGGCGATGGACGCGATCTTCAAAATGTGACCTGCGTGAAGGGAGAACGAACCATGCTCTCCGAACAGATGGAGGCCGCCTACCGCTTCGTGTGGGAAAAGCTCTATTACCCCGATACGAACCTGATCTACGACTACCGCGTCACGGATACGCCGAACGGAATGGTGAGCGGACTGCCGACGCCCGAGGAAGCCGCCGCCGCGATCCCGAACCCGTGCGGCTGGGGCACCGGAATGGAGGATTCGATGCTCAACGGCGGCTCGATGCTCGAGCTTCTGGTCAACCGGTACGCGGTCACGGGAGAGCCGGAGCTGCGGGAGCGTGCCGCGCGGATTTTCGCCGGGATGCTGGCGTGTGCGGAGTGCAGCCGTGATCCGGGGTTCCTTGCGCGGAGCCTGTGTACCGACGGGAAAGGTCACTTCCCCGAGTCGTCGCGCGACCAGTACACGCACTGGGTCTGCTGCGCGCGGATGTTCAGCCGTTCGCCGCTGTCGGATGAGACGCAGCGCGCGGCGATCCGGCGGGTGCTGCGCAGCTTCGCCGAACGCTGCGAGCGCAACGTCACGCCGGAGAACGGCTACTCGCTGATGACCGAGGACGGATGCCGGGGCTTAGTCAGCGGAATGTGGGGCAACGCGGTCGAGCCGCATGAGTATATGCGGCTGCCGATGATTTACGCCGCCGCGTGGGAGGCCACCGGCGACCCTCACTGGCGCACGCTGTACGACGCGCTCAAAGAAGAGGCTGTCGCCGGTACGCTGCGGCAGAATCCCGCGCGGCGGATGTCCAGCTACGCAATCCTGCAGGCACAGTATTCGCTGCGGCTGGTCTGGGAACTGGAGCCGGACGGATCGACGCGTAACGATATTGCGCGGGCGATGGAACTGTACGCGGGGATGGCAAAGCGGTACGCGCCGGAGTATGCCGCCGTCGCCGACACGTATACGGAGATGTCCTATCGGTTCCGTATCCCATGGCGTAAGGACACGCTGTGGTATCGGAACAGTCGGCTGCACGAAGGGCGTGCGTACTTCATGCCGACGGACAGTCATACCGACAGCTTCCTGCGCGGTATGAACGTCACGCGCGAGCCGGGCGAGGCGCTGCTCATCCAGCTTCTGTGCCCCGGCGTCCGACCCGACCGGGATCAGCTCGACGCCTTCACAAAAATCGCCGCACGAACGGATTTCTCTCGCGTCGTATGCTATGGGCCTCTGCTCATGGCCGATGCGTGGTGGGCACTGCAGGCGGCAGAATAGCGCCCTTTTTGGGTTCCCTATACACCCGCGTCACGGGTGTTCATCACCGCGCGAGCGGGATATCCTCATCCCGTCGTTTTATAATATACCACGCGGCCTGCGCCGTAAGAAAGGAGCACCCCCATGTTGAAAGTCTGCATCATCGGCTGCGGAGGCATCGGCGGCTACCACCTCTCCCATCTCGTCCAGTTTACCGACATCATCGAGCTGGCGGGGTTCTGTGATCTGATCCCCGAGAAGGCCCGGGCGTTTGTCGAGAAGGCCGGGTCGGGCAAAGCGTTCACCAACTACGTCCGCATGTACGACGAAATCCAGCCCGATGCCGTGTTCATCTGCATCCCGCCGGTTTCCCACGGCGAAGGTCTCATCGAGCTCGACACCATCGAGCGCGGCATCCCGTTCTTCGTCGAGAAGCCCGTTGCGCTGAACCTGTTCATTGCCAACCGCATCCGCGACGCCGTTGAGAAGAAGAATCTGATCACCGCCGTCGGGTTCCAGCTCCGCTATGACAACCTCACCGAGCCCGTCCGGGCGTTTGTCAAGGAGAACAAGCTCGCGACAATCAACGTCACGCGTGTGGGCAGCATTCCGATGGCATGGTGGTTCCTTGACCGTGCGACCGGCGGCGGGCAGATCGTCGAGCAGACCATCCACCAGTTCGACATGCTGCGCTACGTCTATGGTGAGCCGGAGTCCGTCTTTACGATGGGCGCGCGCAACTTCATCAACCCCGCTCCCAAGGGATACAAGACCGACGACTACTCCGCTACCGTCGTACGCTTCAAGGACGGTGCGCTCGCGACAATCACGACAGGTCTCTATGCGACGGCCGGCGCGTGCGCGGACAACAAGATGACCTTCGGCGCAAAGGACTCCCGCTGCGACTTCTACCCTGCGCAGAAGGCCCTCATCTACGGCAAAGCCCCGGCTCCGAAGGTCGACGAAAAGGGTACCCAGTCGATCGTTGCGGGTGACGGCGCGCTCAAGTCCTCCGACGGAGCGGTCGAATACAAGTGCAATGTCGACTACGGCGTGCTGTGTGACCGCACGTTCGTCGAGGCAGTCATCTCCGGGGACGGCTCGAAGGTGCGCTCACCCTACGCCGACGCTGTCAAGACACTCGAGTTTGTCTTAGCGTGCAACGAGAGCATGGACACCGGACGGATGATCAAGCTTTAAAAAATGAAACACCAGCGCGGACGTCACGGGAATATCCCCGACGTCCGCGCCGGTCTCATTCATAGAGAATAACCGTCTTGTTGTTATGTAAGCATTTCGTTCGCGTTGGCGTACAGCACCCGCCGTACGTCCTCCCGCGAGAGTCCGAGAGCCTCCGCTGCCTGCCGGAACGCGTACAGTTCCTCATACAGGAAAAAGCTCAGGGCTTCTGCCTCGGCACCGTCCAGCTCGTCCATGTTCGGGTCGTTCGACACGTCGCCGTACATCCCGTGCGGGACGAGGTTAACATAATGTCCGTCGCGCTCGATCCTGCGCATCCGCATCCGCGTGATCGGCAGATCCGAGCCGAACAGCAGCCGCTCCGGCCCGACCGCCCGCAGCGCCTGCTCCATCACCCACGCGTTCGTATTTGCCGAGAAATCGAAGCGCATGTTCTTCGTTTCAGACAGCACCTCCAGCGCATCCCCGACGTCGCAGCGGCAGTACGCGCGGCCGATGTGTGCGACGATTAAGCGCACATGCGGGAAGTCGCGCTCGATTTCCAGCAGGTCGGCGACATTGTACGGGTCACGCAGCCGCAGCGGACGCGCGATGTGCAGCATCACGATTCCATGAAGCGCGTCCATCACTTCCAGATGCTCACGCGTAAGGAAGTCGAAGATGCGTATGTCGGCGGGTTGAATCTGAGGCGGTGCGAAGGTCAGGTAGACCTTAATACCGTGGAAGCCGTCCTCGACAACCGCGTCCCGCAGTGCGTCCGGCGTCATCTTCGGATGCGCCAGCAGCAGGGCCGGGAAACCGGTCTTCTCCGACGCAGCCTTGCAGTAGGCGTTCGCGTCGGTGAGGTCGGCACCATCCGTCGGTGAGCCGAACATCAATGCGCGGTAGCTTTGGTCAGGGAACATCAGCCGCGCCGTTTCGAGCAGGTCATCCGGGGTGTTCCATCCCGCGACCAGCTTCGGCCAGCTCACCGTACGGCTGTCGCGCACGGCTTTCTTATGCGGCGCATAGACATGCGCATGGATGTCGAACAATTTTTCCGGCAGGAAATCGCGCAGCTTCTCGTCATAGAAGCGTCGGTCAACGTCGCGAACCTCAAAAAGCGCCATGATTCTACACCCTTTCCGTCCGGAAACCGCACAGCGCCGCAAAGCTCTCGAGACACGTGATGTCCCCGCCATAGACAAGCGCGCTGTGATGTGTGCCGGCATTCATCGAATACGCGGTCAGGAACTCGTGCACCGGTCTTACCGGGTCCATCCAGCCGCGCACCGAGCCGTCGAACGCGTCGGAGTCCGGGCACTCCATATGCACCTGGGACAGCAGCAGCGTCATATGATCACGTCCCGGTGAGAGGTTGACAAGCGTCGCGGATCCGTCCATGAATACGCCGCCGACCGACGGCGCGCTCATCACGCGCGGAACATACGGCACGGGCTTGTCGATGAGCTGCGCACGTTTTGTGACACGGCGGTTGATCTCGCCCATATGCGACATAAAAATACGGTCGCCGCGCCAGTCGGGGCAGAACATCTCGCAGAAAGACGTCTGCGGGTAACCGGAGAGCAGTGCCGCCGTGAGCGCTGCGGTGAGGACGTCGCCCTCACCTGCGTAGCCGATACCCGCATGCTGCAGCTCGCATGCCGCGATGAACGGGATTGTCGGAAGGCCGAGGTCGCGTGTAAAGTCGAGGAAGTTGAACGTCAGCGCGGTGAGATTCTTCGCACGTACAAGCTTCTCGACGGCAAAAGTCGTCCTGGCACCATTCTCGAGCAGTGCGTCTGATATTTTCACGGCATAATCCTCGCGCAGTGCGTTGACACGCGCGGCAAGTTCGTCGTCGGTGACGCTGTCATACGCCTCCGCACAGCTCGACGGCGCGAGAGGGACAACTTTAACACCGGTACGCGCGGCAATCTCATCGTAGGGCAGCTCGAAGTCGCCCATATCGGCAAACGGTTCGCCGATGATGCCGACACGGGCGTGCGTGAAGGCATTCGCCATCAACGCCGCACGGAGCTGTGTAAGGGCGCGATTCCAGAAAGCGGCGTCCTTATAGTAGCCGGCGGCGATGGTATAAGGCTTGCCCATTCTGCGCAGCACACAGGTAAGGTCTTGGACGCCGTGGATGCCGTGGCAGGGCATGATACCGTCGGGGGAGGATGCGGGGCCGAAATCGAAGCACGGAGTGGTGTCGAGGATGACGACGGGGAGCCGTGTCTTCGCGAGTACCGGCGCCGACTGCATCGACGGGTGGTAGGCAAGGAACACCACGCCGATGCAGCTCACCCCGGACGCCTCGAATCCCGCGACAGCTGAGGCAACCTCATGCAGCGTCGTACAGATGGGCGCGGCGGCGACGTCGACCTTCCGGGCGGTGAGCTTTTTGATCAGCTCCGTGAGATAGGGCGTATAGGTCTCGCGGAACGGCGGGTCGATGCGGTCATACAGCGCGGCGTACAGCGGCAGCAGTCCGAGTTTCATGGCGTTGCCCTCCTGTCAGATTGAGCCAACTTATGGGTTTATTATAGTCCGCCCGTCATTTCTTGTCAACGGTTTTCACATTGCCGTCGGGCTTGGCCTTCCTGAGCGGCCGCACCAGACACTCAGGCCGGTAGCCGATCAGGTCGTACCGTCCGGTACGCCGCAGCGCCTCACGTATCAGCTCTGCGTTCTTTGGATTCCCGGGCTGAAGGAGCGCGCGCTGCATCCGTTTCTCACGCGGGTCGCGCGGGACATAGACAGGCTTCAGCGTGAACGGATCGAGGCCGGTATAGTACATACATGTCGCAGGCGTCCCGGGCGTGGGATAGAAATCCTGCACCTGCTCGGGATTGATACGGTTCGCGTGCAGGTACTCCGCGAGTGCGACGGCATCCTTAAGCGTACTCCCCGGATGGCTGGAGATCAGGTACGGCACCAAGTACTGATCCATCCCGTACGCGCGGGTCAGCTCATAAAAACGGCGGGAGAAGCTCCGGTAGATGTCGAAGGACGGCTTGCCCATGCAGGCGAGCACCGCGTCGGAGCAGTGCTCGGGCGCGACGCGAAGCTGCCCGGACACATGGTCGCGGATGAGTTTCTTCAGAAACGTCTCGTTGCGGTCTGCCATCACGTAGTCAAACCGCACGCCCGAGCGCACAAAGACCTTCTTCACACCCCGGACGTTCTCGACGGCTTTTAGCAGATTTACATAATCCATATGGTCAACACGGAGGTTGGGGCACGGTTCCGGTGTGAGACAGCGGCGGTTCCGGCAGACACCCTCGGTGAGCTGCATTTGGCACGACGGTTCGCGGAAGTTTGCGGTCGGACCGCCGACGTCGTGGATATTGCCCTTGAAGTCCGGCAGCTGCGTCAGGAGCCGTACCTCGTCGGTGACGGATTTGATGCTGCGGGAGCGTACGGAGCGTCCCTGATGGAAGGCGAGCGCGCAGAAGCTGCACGAGCCGAAGCATCCCCGGTTGTGCGTCACGGAGAAGCGCACCTCCGAGAGCGCCGGAACGCCGCCGAGCTTGTCGTATGACGGGTGCGCGCCCCTTGTGTACGGCAGCGCCGCGATGCGGTCAAGTTCCTCCCGCTCCAGCGGCGGCTGCGGCGGGTTCTGCACTAAGACCTCCCCGTCGCCGTAGTCCTCGATCAAAGCCTGCGCGGTGACCGCGTCGGTGTTTTGGTACTGCACGGCATAGCTCCGGGCAAAGCAGCGCTTGTCCGCCTTCAACGCGTCGTAGCTGAACGTCTCGGCGACGGGGAAGCTGACCTTATCCCCCGTATGCGCACGGTAAACCGTCCCGCGGACGTCTCGTATCTTCCACACCGGTACCCCGCGGTCTAAAAGCTTCGCGATGCGCACGATTGTCGTCTCGCCCATCCCGTAACTCAGCAGATCGGCAGGCGCGTCGTGTAAAAGCCCCGGATAGACGCGGTCGTCCCAGTAGTCGTAGTGCGCAAGCCGCCGCAGCGACGCCTCCAGACCTCCCAGAATGATCGGAACATCCGGATAGACCTCCCGGATGCCTTTACAGTATACGGTTGCCGCGCGGTCGGGACGCTTGCCGATCTTCCCGCCGGGCGTGTAGTAATCCTTATCCCGCCGCTTTTTCGTCACGCTGTAGTGCGCGACCATCGAGTCGACGTTCCCCGCGCTGACGAGGAACCCCAGACGCGGGCAGCCGTAGACCTGATAGCTCTCCGGCTTCTTCCAGTCCGGCTGCGCGAGAATTGCCACGCGAAAGCCCTCGCTCTCCAAAAGCCGTGAGAGGATCGCCGGACCGAACGTCGGATGGTCAACGTACGCATCGCCCGTAACGAACACGAAGTCCGGCTCGTTCCAGCCCAACGCATCCATCTCCGCCCGGCTCAGCGGCAGATACTGTGTATTCGGTCGGTTCTCCTGTTTCATAGCGCTCCTTTTTGTCCAATCAGCCCCGGTTGCTCCAGTTCCACGTTTTATACAGCTCCCGCCACACGTCCGTATGCGCCTCACAATCGAGGTAATGTGGGAAGATCTGCGCCGGGACATCGGTATCGTTATCCCGGAACGCCCGTGCGATGCTCTCACGGTAGTTTGGGCGCATCGACTCGCAGAACGCGTTCCATTCTTTCAGCCATGCCTGTTCGTCCTGCAGCGCCGCGTTTCTCTCGTCCAGTTCTTTCAGCAGCGTCTCACGTTCCGCACCTTCCGCAAGCGTCACGCCGGTCGCGGTGATGACCACCGGATGGAACGTCACCGCAAGCTTTCCGTCGTCTGTGAGGTCGAGTTGGACCAGCAGGCCGTTTTTCCAGTGCGGATGGTCGATATAGCCGACGAAGTTGAAGTTGCCCTGACCGTAGAGAATTTTTCCCGCGCGATATTCCTCGTATACGCCAATGCAGTGGGAATGCTGGCAGGTAACGAAATCCGCGCCCGCGCTTACCATCGCCCGGCACGCTTTCCTCAGACGCGGCGACGGATAGCGGCTCTGCTCCTTGCCGCCGTGGTACAGCACCAGTACGAAGTCTGCGCGCGACTTCGCCTCGCGGATATCCTCCATCGTCTCGAACGGATCGAAGCCCCATACGCCCTCGCGATCGGGCAGCGCATAGCTGTACTCGTGCTCCGCCACGCAGACGAGCGCGACGGTCTTTCCGCAGACTTCGACGTACAGCGGCTTCCTCGCGTCGGCCTCATTCTCGCCGACGCCGGTATACGGAAGTCCCGCTGCGTCGAGTGCCCGGAGCGTGTCATAAAAGCCGGTCTTGCCGAAGTCGTAGACATGGTTGTTCGCGAGGCCTATATGCGTGATGCCGGCGTCGCGAATGACGTCCGCGTAGGACGGACGGCCTTTGAGGTTCGGCCCGCACTTGTGAATCTTCCCGTCGCTGTCGGTCAGCGCGCACTCGACGTTCGCAACCGTCATGTCTCCGGTACGCAGCAGTGCCGGGATGCTGCCGAACAGTGCCGGAATGTCCGCGCGGTCAAACGCCGGAACCGTCACGGCAGTCGGCGTGATGTCTCCGCCAATAAAGATGCGCATAGAGGTGTCCTCCTGTATCATGATCGTCTGTATATGGCGCGATGGTCTCCGATAGGTTTATTATACGCTGTCCGCGCGGGAAATGCAAGACAAACCTCTTGAAGCGTGCAGACGAATGTGGTATAATGGAAGCAATCCAAAACAACAGAAAGGGTCATCTATGAACAACCCCATCAAACTCATCGCGCTCGACCTCGACGGTACGCTGCTGAATAATAAGAAGCAAATCACTCCCCGCACGCAGGAGGCACTGCGGCGCTGCCATGAGCGCGGCATCCTCTGTATGCCCGCGACCGGACGTCCGGCAACCGGCTTCCCTGACATCGCCGCGCAGATGCCCGGTTTCCGCTACGCCCTCACCTCCAACGGCGCTCTCGTCTACGACTATACAGACAAATGCGCGGTCTATGAAGACCTCTTAAGCATCGAACACACCCTCGAAATCCTTGAATTCGCCAAGAACTACGACGTTATGACCGACATCTACACCAACGGCAACGGCTACTCCACCCGTGCAAACCTCGCGAACGTCGGGCACTATTTCTTTGCGCCGGGGATGATTGAGTACGTACTGAAGACGCGCATCCCGGTCGACGACATGCGGGAGTTTGTTCTCGCGAACAACCGGCCGGTCGAGAAGATCGTGCTGTTCTTCGGCGACCTGTCCTTACAGGCAATCCTGGAGAAAGACTTGAAGCGCTTCCCGTATCTGCGCGTGACGGACGCGCTGGAAAACAATCTGGAGCTAAACAATGTCACGGCAAACAAAGGCGCGAGCCTGCTGCGCTTCGGCGAGATGATGGGCATCCGCCGTGAGGAAACCATGGCGTGCGGCGACGGACGCAACGACTGCGACATGGTCGCGGCGGCGGGTATCGGCGTCGGGATGGAAAACGCCTGTGACGAGCTGAAGGTCGTCGCGGATGTTATCACCACGTCCAACGAGGACGACGGCGTCGCGCGGGCCATCGAAAAGTACGCTCTGGTGTGACCTGACACCGGGGACGTATACAAAAAGGGAGGATCAACATGCCGAAACTGTTTGACGAACCGTTCTTCATCGGCTGCAACTACTGGGCATCGCATGCCGGTACGAACATGTGGCGCGACTGGCGCGAGGAGGTCGTGGAGGCCGATCTGACACGTCTGCGGGATATGAAGCAGACGGTGCTGCGGGTATTCCCGCTGTGGCCGGACTTCCAGCCGCTGACTGCCATGTACACCGGCGGCGGCCGGCTGCAGGAGCTGCGCATGGGTGAAGACCCGCTGCCCGATACGCCTGCCGGACGCGCCGGAATCGACGAGGTGATGCTCGAACGCTTCGAAACCTTCTGCGACCTCGCGTCCGACCGCGGGCTGCGGCTGATCGTCGGGCTGATAACCGGCTGGATGAGCGGACGTCTGTACGTCCCGCGCGCGTTCGAGGGCCGCGGTGTACTGACCGACCCGCTCGCACTGACGTGGGAAATCCGGTACGTGAAGCACATGGTGGCGCGCTTCAAGGATCATCCGGCGATCGCGGCGTGGGACCTGGGCAACGAGTGCAATTGCATGGAACCGCTCGACGACCCTTATAAAGCGGAGCTGTGGACGGCGCTGATCTCCGATGCCATCCGTACCGCCGACCCTGAGGGTACCGCGTCGGGTATACGTCCGATTGTCTCGGGAATGCACGGCATCAACCCGGAGGGCGTGTGGAAGCCGCGTCCGCATACCGAGAACGTCGACATCCTGACAACCCACCCCTACCCCATCTTCACCCCCTATTGCGATACCGACCCAATCGGCTCATTCAAAAGCTCGCTGCACGCCGCCGCGCAGAGCGTCTGGTACCGCGGGATGGGCGGAAAGCCGTGCTTTGTCGAGGAGATCGGCACGCTCGGCCCGATGCTCGGGGATGAGCGTACGGCGGCGGACTACATCAACGCGGCGCTCTATCAGACTTGGGCGCATGACTGCCGCGGATTTTTATGGTGGTGCGCCAATGAACAGTCGCACCTCACCCACGCGCCGTACGACTGGCACGCGGTCGAGCGGGAGCTGGGACTGTTCCGGCTGGACGGTACACCCAAGCCCGTTGCCGAGACGATGGCGGCGTTCTCGAAAAACATCTGGCACATCGGAAAGCTGCCGGAGCGGATCGTCGACGCGGTATGCGTAACGACTGCCGGGCAGGACTGCTGGAGCGCGGCGTACGGGACCTTCCTGCTTGCAAAGCAGGCGGGAATGGATATCGAATACTGTGACGGCGCGTACCCGTTGCCCGACGCACGGACGTATCTGCTGCCGTCGTTATGCGGCGGCGGGAGCATGTCGGGTCGCGCGTGGCGGGCACTGCTCGATCGCGTGCGGAACGGCGCGAACCTGTATCTGTCGCTCGACACGGCATTGGTGTCGCCGTTTGAGGAGTTCACGGGGCTGCGCATCCGTGGCCGCGCACGGTCGGGTGAGCCGGTTAGTATTGCGCGGGAGAAGTTGACCGTGTCGCCGTCGTACCATCTGACGGCTGAGTGTGTCACGGCGAAGGCGCTGCTGTCGGAGCCGGACGGTAATCCGGTGCTGACGGTGAACGAGTACGGCGCGGGGCGTGTGTACACGCTGCTGCTGCCGATCGAACGCGTCGCGGCGCAGGAGCCCGGAATCATCACGTCGCAGCCGCTGTACCGGGTGTATGAGGCGATGGGGCTGTGGGATCCGACGCGCGTGGCATCGCGGGACGACGCGGGGCTGTGTATGACCGAGCATCCGCAGGACGAGCGGACACGTATTCTGACGCTCATCAACCCCGGCTTTGAGACACGCCGGAATGTGGTGAGACTGTCGGGGGTGTGGCGTCTGGGTGAGCTTTTGGGCGACCCCGGAACCGCGGCGGTCAAAGCGGTGAGCGACGGCTTCTCCGTCACGCTGCAGCCCTGCTGCGCCGTCGTCGTCAGCATCCGCCGGTGACGGACGGCGCAGCATGCGGTGTCATCAGCGCATGTCCATCCGCTGCGTATGATGAAAGCCGTATCCGCATACTTCCCCGTCGCAAACCCGTTGACTTTCCCGCGCCCGGGTGCTACAATGGCAGTAACCCGCAGTCAAAACGTATTTCTTTATATTGGAGGTTCATCCCATGTACAGAATTGGTATTCTCGGCTCGGAGAATTCCCATGCCACCGCGTTCTCGAAGATTTTCAACGGCCTCGACCCCAAGTGCGAGACAAAGTATCCGGATATGCGCGTCGTCGGCTGCTTCGGCCACTATCCTGAAGAGAACCAGAAGCTCCTGGATAACTGCAGCCTGGACTTCATCACTGATAAGCCCGAGGACATGCTCGGAAAAGTCGACGCCGTCATGGTCACCGCGCGCAACGGCCGCTTCCATCCTGAGTTCGCCCGTCCGTTCATCGAGGCCGGCATTCCCGCGTTCATCGACAAGCCCTTCGCCAACTGCGGCGACGAGGCTGTCAAGCTCGCGAAGCTCGCGAAAAGCAAGGGTGTGCCGCTCGTCGGCGGCTCATCCACAAAACTCGTCTATGACGTGCTGCAGCTTGCCTACGCCCGCCGCAACGCGTTCGATGCAGTCGGCGCAGGCTCCGTCGCCGCGCCCGTCAGCATGGACAACCCCTACGGCGGCTTCTACTTCTACTCCTCCCACCTTGCCGAGATCAGCATGACCATCTTCGGTTACAATCCCAAGTCGGTCGCCGCCTATCGTGCCGGGGACAACATCACCGCCATCGCCCGCTACGACAGCTTTGACGTCACCAACCACTTCGTCGAGGGCAACTATACCTACTCTGCCGCCATCTACGGCAAGGGCAAGACCGTCGCCCGTGACATCGACATCTCCATGTGTTACCAGCACGAATGCGCCATCTTCGTCGACATGCTGCGCACCGGCAGGATGTCCCATTCCTACGAGCACCTCGTGTGGCCGGTCATCTACCTCAACGCAATCAAGAAGGCATATGAGGAAGGCGTTGAGGTCGCGCTCGAGTTCCCGGAAATCTGACCTGAACAATGCAGAAAGGGGCGCTTTATGGTAAAAGCGCCCCTTCAACCTTATAAGACGGGTGATTTTATGGATATTCGCGAGATAACCTGGGGGGACGGGGATTACGCGCGGGCGGTCGTGCTGCGCAACGACGTGCTGTCCTTACCGCGCGGACGGACGATCTTCGACTTCGATTTCAAAACCGAGAAGACACAGCTCCACTTCGCGGCGTTCGACGGGGAGCGTGTGGTGGGGTCGCTGACACTGATGCCGGAGAACGCCGGACGGTGTCATATGCGGCAGGTAGCGGTGGAACCGGCCATGCGGGGCACGGGAATCGGAAAAGCGCTGGTGGAATATGCGGAGAGCGAGGCAAAGAGACGCGGGTATACGGAAATCACGCTGGACTCGCGGGATGGTGCGTTGGGGTTTTATCAGCGGCTGGGGTATCGGATATGCGGGGTCCCGAGAAAGCCCGCTCCGGACCTGACGCTGACGCCGATGTGCCGACAGCTATAATGTCCCCGCCGTAACCTGATGCCATACCGTTTTTTGTGACAGAGAATCATCTCGCAAGGTCCGGCGTACTTCATAAGAGGTTTCCTTTTTATGGCGCGGAGCAGCTGCGTGCGCTATTTCTCCGGCGGCAGGCTCGCGTTATACCTCCCCGCCGCCGCGTCGCAGCCGTCGGTGAGCACCACCGCCGCCGCGTCCGCCGCCCGCATGATCGCGTCGTCGATGTCTGCGCCGGAACACTTCCCCAGCACCCACTCCGCAAGATCATACCCCTCATGTTCCGGAAGTCCCACTCCCACACGGATCCGCGCGAACATGTCCCCGTGCAGGTGATAGATGATATTCTTCAGCCCGTTGTGCCCCCCGTCCGAGCCGCACTTGCGAATCCGCACACGTCCCGGCGCAAGGTTCACATCGTCGCAGAACACCAGCAGCCGTGATGCGTCGAGTTTGTACCAATCCAGCGCCTCGCGCACGCTCTCGCCCGACAGGTTCATGTATGTCTGCGGCTTCAAAAGCACCACCCGCTGTTCGGCATACACGCACTCGCCCGTCAGAGCCTTGAACCGCAGCCGGTCCACCCGGCAGCCGGTCAGCTCCGAAAGCCGGTCAATGCACCGGAAACCCATGTTGTGACGCGTACCCTCGTACTGCCGTCCCGGATTCCCAAGCCCCGCGATCACCCACGCGACCGGCGCGGCGGGCGCCTTCGCTTTTTTGATCTGCGCGAACAGATCGAAGATATCAGCCAAAAGAAATCGTTCCTTCCGTATCGAAATGCGGCCGACCGTCCATGAATGTTCCGCAGTGTCAGCTCATGTGCGGTCCCGCGTCACATTCTCTCTCAACGCATTATAAAGGAAAATGTACGGAATGTCAAGCATCCGCCCCGCCGTACGTACCGCGAAACGTTTTCTGCGTGATTGACATTCGGATGTTTATCGTGTATAATCATCTCGCTTGGATTTTATCTGTATCGGAGGTGCGCATATGCTCTTACCATCCGCACAATACACCTATGGTCGGCATGAAGACCTCGCCGCGTTCGCCATGCCGCCGACACTGTACCATCCCGCCTACTCCTGGGTCTGGAACGACGTCATCACCCGTGAGGGCATCCGGGAGCAGCTCGCGTCGATGAAGGCGCGCGGCATCCGCGTGTTCTACATCCTCCCCGAGCCGAAGGAGTTCCGCCCGAAGACCATGCCCACCTTCACCGAACCGCCCTACCTCTCTGATGACTACTTCGCGCTGTACAAGTACGCGCTTGAGGTTGCGGATATGCTGGGGATGGAGGCATGGCTTTACGACGAGGCGGGCTGGCCGTCCGGCTCAGCAAACGGTGAGGTCGTCGGGAAGAATCCGGAGTTGGTATGTATGCAGCTGAAGCCCGACGGGACGCTCGAGAAGGTACCGCCGTTCGCGCAAGCGTACCCGGATCTGATGAAGCGGGAGAGCACCGCGTCTTTCCTCGCGCTGACGCATGAGCGGTATAAGAAGGCGCTGGGAAATAACTTCGGCAGCACACTCCCCATCTGCTTCACCGATGAGCCGCATGTCCGCTCCGCCGCAGGGACCATTCCGTGGACCGACGGCTTCGGAGAAAAGTTCCGTGAAAAGTTCGGCTATGACCTGACCGCACATCTTCCGGCGCTGTTCGATGAGAACATGTCCGGAGAGGAAGATCGGAAGGCCCGCGCGGATTATAAAGACATGATGGGCGAGCTGTTCGCCGAAAACTACTTCAAGACCATCCGTGACTGGTGCCGTGAAAACGGCATCCTCTCATGCGGACATGTCGGCGGGGACGACGTCGCGTTCGGCAACGCGAAGCACGGTTACCACCAGATTCTGCGCTGTCTGCGGTACTTTGACATCCCGGGCGTCGATGTGATCTGGCGTCAGGCATTTCCGGCACCGCCCAAGAAAGGCAGCGAGCCGTTTGCTCCCCGCTGTGCAAACCGTATCTTCCCGCGCTACGCGTCCAGTGCCGCGAACCAGATCGGCGCGGGGCTGTCCGTCACCGAATCCTATGCTATCTATGGCGCCGGACTGACGTATGACCAGATGCGCTGGCTGCTGCTCTACCAGGCGGTGCGCGGCATCAACCTTTATAACGTCATGAGCATGAGCTATTCCTACCGCGACTTCATGGCCGGAAGCTGCGGACGTCCGACATTTTCACAAAAGCTGCCGGGCGCGACCGACCTGCGCGTATTCAACGAGTACGCCGCGCGCGTGAGCTACCTGATGAGCGCCGGAGAACCGGTCGCCGATGCCGCGTTGTATCTCCCGCTGCGGGATATCTGGCCCGCTGACGCGGAAGCTTGGCAGGCCGCCGAAGACTTCGAGACGCTTGGAAGTGCGCTCGAGCGGCGTCAGGTCAGCTTCGACGTCGCCGACGATGACTTCCTGCGCGGCTGTCAGATCCGGGACGGCGCGCTGTGCCATGGGTACGCCGCGTATCGGACACTCTACGTGCAGCCCGGGGCGCACTTCCCGGATGACGTGCGGGAAAAGCTTGACGCGTTCACGGCAGCGGGCGGGACAGTTACAGTCTGTGAGGGCGACTACCCGGTCACGCCGGTGCTTCACGCGGACAGCCCGCACATCCGTGCCATCCGACGGAAAGTACGCGAGGGGACGCTGTACCTCGTCACCAACGAGGCGTTCGAGGAGAACACCGTAACGGTCACAATCCCGGGCGAGGGGTCGCTGTCGGTATACGACCCGCTGACGGGGAACATCACGGCGGCCGCAGGCGATACGTTCACGCTGACGCTGCCGATGGGCGACGGACGGTTCTTCGTACGGGGTGACGCTGCCTGCGGAAACGGACGAACACAGTCCGTCCCTGCGGGTTGCGGGACATTTGATGGCTGCGGCACGCGCACCGTCACGCTGACGGACTTCCGCTTCCGCAGGCTCGCGCGGTTCTTCATCGGGCTGCACGACCTTGAGCGGGTGCCGATAAGCGAACCGGACGTCGCGATACAGCCCGGCGACTGGCGCAGTGTGACCGGCGAGGACTTCTCCGGCGACGCGCTTTACACGACGACCTTCACGCGTCCGGGATGCGGCTGTGTCACGCTTGATCTTGGCGAGGTGAAATACTCCTGCGAGGTGTTCCTCAACGGCGTATCTCTGGGCGTACGGGTGATGAAACCGTATACCTATGCGCTGCCGGAGAACCTGCTCGAAACGGAGAACACGCTGCACATCCGCGTGTCCAACACCGCCGCAAACGCCTATGTCACCCACGACTTCACGAAAGACTATGAACCGTGGCAGATCGGCCCGTATGACGCGATCGAGCGGCAGTTTGAGAAGGATTCCATGCCGTCCGGGCTGTATGGACCCGTGACTCTGCGCTACTGATGTTGATTAAGGAGACAGAACATGTCCGAGATCCTTTTTGCATCCTCCGCATATGACAAATACGACCTATCAGCGACGCTGCCGGCAAAGTCTGAACGGCTCCTGGAAGAGCTGAACCTCGAGCCTGTGGTCAAGAGCAAGCTGACCGCCGTCAACCTCAGCCGTGCGATCGGCTGCACGACCGTCCCTCCGTTGTTTGTCAAGATCCTGATCGGCCGGCTGCACGGTAAGAACCCGTACATTCAGATTCGCCGGCTTGCGGAGTACGGTCTCAGGGAACTTGACTACACGCCGGGCGAGGTGCGATAAGAGATGCTGAAGGTACCGTTTACTGTCACGCATGCGATGCTCGGCGCAAACGCGTGCGTACGGACGTCGGCGCTTTTATGCGCGATGCAGGATGCCGCGACCGCCGACGCGGAGATCAACATGAATCTGGGACGTGAGGCGCTGCTGCGCGATCACGGCGGGCTGTGGATTGTGACGCGGACGTCGCTGTGGGTTGAGCGCCCGATCGGCGTGGGCGAGCTGACGCAGACGACCTGGCACGCGGGCGCGAGAGCCGCAATCTGGCCGCGTGCATATATCTTCACCGACCGTGACGACCGCATCGCCGCGCGCGCGGTGACATGGTGGACGATCCTGTCGGATGAGGAACCGCGCCGGATCGTGATTGTCCCGGCACCGGAGCCGTGCGAACCGCCGTATCCCGTCCCGAAACTGCTGCGGCCCCGGATGCCCGCGCTGACGCCGACGGGGACGCATACGGTCACACCGTCGGAGCTGGACGAGAACGTCCACCTGAACAATGCGCTCGCGGCGAACCTGATTGAGGACGCGCTGCCGCTCGACCCGGCGGTGTACACGTCCGAGCTGCACATCCACTATGCCGGCGAGGCGAAATGCGGCGATACGCTGACGCTCTCCACCGGCTTCACGGACGGCCTGCACGCAATCCGCGTCACGCACTGCGGAACCTGCACGCATGAGGCATTCATCCGGCGCACCGCACTTTCCTGACGCCTGTTTTCCGTTCCTCATATCTCAAGTGATACCTTTTGACGATTCTGCTGTACAAAGCGACGGATATACGCCAAAAGACTTGTGCTTATTTCGCATTTATGATATAATGCAAACGGCAAGGGAGAGATGTCTCCCCCGGACATTGGAATCAAAATCCGAAAAGGAGTGCAACACATATGTCACAGCTTGCTCTGTTCGGCGGCCCAAAAGCCGTCACGCTTCCCGCGGGGAATATTTTCGACTGGCCGATCATCACGAAGGAAGATGAGGACGCTTGCCTGGAGGTTCTGCGCAAGGGCGGGATGTCCGGTACGGACGTAACGATGAAGTTCGAAGAGGAGTTCGCCGCGTGGAACGGCGTCAAGTACGCGCTGGGCTTCTCGTCGGGCACGGCTTCCTTACAGGCTGCGATGTACGGCGTTGGTATCCGCCGCGGTGATGAGATGATCATGCCGTCGCTGACCTACTGGGCGTCGGGCTTACAGCTCTTCTCGCTCGGCGCAACACCGGTTTTCGCGAACGTCGACCGCGACACGCTGTGCATCGACCCGGCGGATATCGAGCACCGCATCGGACCGCGCACCAAGGCGATCATGTGCGTCCACTATGTCGGCCATCCGTGCGACATGGATGCGATCTGTGCGATCGCGAAGAAACACAACCTGAAGGTCATTGAGGACATCTCCCATGCGCAGGGCGGTCTTTATAAGGGTCGTAAGCTCGGCACATTCGGCGATGTTGCGGCTTTGAGCCTGATGTCGGGCAAGTCCCTGGCCACCGGCGAGGCCGGTATGCTCATCACCAACGATCGTTACATCTACGAACACGCGATGTGCCTTGGTCACTACGAGCGCATGACCGAGAAGAACCTGACCTGCGAAGACCTGCTCCCATATGTGGGACTGCCGATGGGTGGCTACAAGTACCGCATGCACCAGCTTTCCTCCGCGGTCGGCCGTGTACAGCTCAAGTACTACGACGCGCGCTGTGAGGAGATCCGTCGTGCGATGAACTACTTCTGGGACTGCCTCGAAGGTGTCCCGGGTCTGCGCGCACACCGTACGGCGAAGGACAGCGGCTCGAACATGGCGGGCTGGTACGCAGCAAAGGGTCTGTACCGTCCGGAGGAACTGGGCGGCCTGTCCGTGACGCGCTTCTGCGAAGCGGCGGCTGCGGAAGGCGCGCCGGCGTCCCCCGGCTGCAACCTCGCGCTCCACACCCATCCGCTGTTCCACGAAGCCGATGTCTACGGAGACGGCAAACCCACCCGCATCGCCTTTTCCGATCGCGACGTCCGCGAACTCGACGCCGATCTCAAGCCCTCCGTCGATATCGGCGCACTCACCTACAACATCCCCTGGTTCAAACACTATGTCCCGGAGATCATCGAGCAGTACGCCGAGGCTTACAAGAAGGCCGCGCTCAACTACAAGGAGCTCCTGCCCGGCGACCACGGCAACTCCAAAAAGCTTGGCGGCTTCCACTTCTTTAAGCACACCAAGTAAGAATTATGCATGCGAAAGCGCGTCTTCCGTGATGGAAGGCGCGCTTTTTATTGAGTGAAAAGTATGGAAAGCCTGCGGCAGATGGGAATATGCCATGGGTGCGGGTATATGCTGCGGATTCGGCGGGACTGCGTGAATGTGACGCTGACGGCACTGAAATAGAATGGTGTACCGCATATAGCGGAGAGTTAAAGCTCTGCCCCTCCCCTTTTTCCGCGCGTACTGTTGACAAATCCCCCCTTTCGGTGTAAAATATCTTTATACCCAACGTATTTTTCACCATACAGGAGTGTTATTATTATGTGGAAACTTGCCCCCTCTATCCTCTCCGCTGACTTCGCCAACCTCAGCCGTGACATCCAAAAAATCCGTACCGCCGGTGCCGACTACGTCCATGTCGACGTCATGGACGGCCACTTTGTCCCCAACCTTACCATCGGCGCACCCGTCGTAAAAGCTCTCCGCAAGGCTACCGATATGGTCCTCGACGTCCATCTCATGATCGACCGTCCTGACCAGTACCTTGACGACTTCATCCGCGCCGGGTCCGATATCATCACCATGCACGTTGAATCCCCCGGGTTCTCCGAAGAACTCATCGACCGCATCCACGCCGCCGGAAAGCGTGCAGGCGTGTCCGTCAAGCCCGGCACACCTGCCGAGGTTCTGCTCCCCATGCTTCACAAGCTCGACCTCGTTCTTGTCATGTCCGTCGAGCCGGGGTTCGGCGGTCAGAGCTATATGCCCGTCGCCGACGGCAAGATGCGCCTGTACCGGAATACCATCGAGCAGAACGGCTACAATTGCGAGGTCGAGGTGGACGGCGGCGTCAGCGAGAAGAACATCGCCTACGTTCTCTCCTGCGGCGCGAACGTCATCGTCGCCGGCTCCGCCGTCTATGGTAAGGGCGATGTGACCGACGCCGTGAAAACTCTCCGAGATGCCGGAAAAGACTATTGATGTGGAGAAGTGAGGTAAAGCGGACCCGCAGGGTTGCGGAGCGCCCCGTGCTCTCGGTTTCCACTACAATCACTGGAAGGAGGTCTCACTATGCTCGCTATCCGCAATACGCGCCAGCTCTTTCTCGACTCCAACCTCATCGCCCGCTCCACCGCTGCTCTGCGTATGCACTCCCCCTCACCCCGCGAGCTTGTCCATACCTTCGACGCCCCCGACGACGGCAACGGCTCCGGCTCCTACCTCACCCTCCTGCATGATGGCCCCACTTACCTCCTGTACTACCTCTCCTGGGATATGTACGACTCCTCCTTTAAGCGCTCTGCCCGCGTCCTGACTTCCCTCGACGGCATCCGTTGGGACCGTCCCAATCTCCGCAACGGCATCAATATTGTTTTCGACCCGGCTGACTATAATCATGGCATAGATAATTTTATTCCCTTCATAGACCAGAATCCCGCCTGTAAACTCGACGAACGCTTCAAGGCTTTCTCCGGCCTCGGCTGGAACAACCTCCATGCCTATTCCTCCCCCGACGGCTTCCACTGGTCCCCCATGTTCGACAACAAACCTCTGGCTATGGAAGGTGCGTTCGACTCTTCCAACCTCTGCTTCTGGGACACCGTCCGCGGACGCTATACCGCCTACATCAGAAACTTCCACGATATTCCCGACGGCGACGTCAACCGCGGCATCCGCGACATCCGCGTCAGCTACTCCGACGACTTCGAACACTGGACGGAACCAAAACTTCTCGATTACGGCAGCGGCGACGATATCCCCCTCTACGTCTCCGCCGCGCAGCCCTACTTCCGCGCACCCGAGTATTTCGTTGCTTTCCCGGTCCGCTACGTCGAGCATCCCGCGTGGAGTCCCGCGTTCGATCAGCTCTCAAACCCCGAACACCGCAAATATCGCATCTCCCTCCATCCGCGCTACGGTCTCGCCGTCACCGACTGTCTCTTTATGTCCACACGCGACGGGGAACATTGGCAAAAGTCCGACGAAGCGTTCCTGCGTCCCGGACCGGTATGCGACAAGAGCTGGGTCTACGGCGACTGCTACCTCTCCGTCGGTATGGCGGCTACCCCATCCGACCGTCCCGGCGCACCCGACGAGATCTCCCTCTACGCCTGTGAAAATCACTGGAACGGTCCCAAGCAGATACGCCGCTATACGCTCCGTGCCGACGGCTTTATGTCCCTCCATGCGGGCGGCGCACAGACCTTTACCGAAACCGCTACCCTCACCTTCGAGGGCAGCACACTCGAGCTGAACGTCTCTACCTCCGCCGTCGGCTCGGTACGCGTCGAGCTGGCCGATGCCCACGGCCGCGTCTACGAAGGATTCTCATTCAATGACTGCGATGATATTTTCACCGACCGCCTCGACTACCGCGTCACCTGGAACGGCAGCGCGGATGTCTCAAAGCTCACCGGAAAGCCCGTCCGGATGCGGTTTGTCATGCGCGAGGCCGATCTGTATTCGTTCCGGTTCGTATAACCCCGCATATCCGTATGTGCGGCACGCCCGCGTATTTATATCGTGAGGGGATTTGTCCATGCTCATCCGACCTATCCGTCCCGACGAGGCCGCAGCGCTCGAGAAGCTGCGCGCGGCGGCGTTCTCGTTCAAGGCAGACCCTGAACATACCCGCCCGATCGTTCATGAAACCCTCGGCGCGTATGACGATGGGGTCCTGCTCGCGTCGATCACCATCCGTCCCTATGCCTGCAACTGGTGCGGAGAGTATCTGCCGGCATTGGGCGTCGGGGGCGTATCGACGATGCCGCTTGCCCGCCGCGCCGGTGCCATCCGAAAGCTGTTCGGGGAACTTGACCGGCTGGCTGCAGAGCGCGGATGGGCGTGGGGCATGCTCTACCCGTTTTCCTATCCCTACTACCGCCAGTTTGGGTATGAGCGTCTCGATCCGCCGCACAATTACACCATCCCGCTGCCGTCGTTCGACTGCGTCCCGCGCTGCAGTGACGGCGTGCTGTATGACGGCTCACAAGCCGACGCCCTCCTTGCGATCCACCGCCGCTATGCCGACACGCACAACCTCATGGCGCTCCGCGACAACGCGAACGCCTGGGATGCAACCCCCGAGCGCAGCCTCCGCTACACCTACCTCCACCGCGATCCGTCCGGCACCTTCGACGCCTACGTCACCCTCACCTACGCCGCCGACGCCATCGAGGTCAGTGAGCTTGCCTATACCTCCCCCGCGTCCCTCACCGGCGTGCTGGGGATTCTCCGGCTGTTCGAGGGTCAGCGCAAGCAGCTGAGGTTCCCGGCTCTGCCCGCGACGTCACCGGTCATCGGGATGCTCTCCCGTTACGAGATCACCGAGCGCAGCATCTACAACGGCGTTATGGGCCGTGTGCTCGACACGGAAACGCTGCTGCGGAAAAATTCCTACCCCGATGTCTCCGGACACTTCACGCTCACCGTACATGACGCGCTGCCGTCCTGCGCCGGAACCTTCACCGTCGCTTACGCAAACGGTCACGCCGACGTCTTGCGCACCGACCGTCCCGCCGACGTCGAGACCGACGCCCCCAACCTCTCGCGCATCCTGCTGTCGGGCATCGGTTACACGGCGGAGGAATTGCCCTACCTTCCGAACACCCGTGTTCTGGATACCGCCCGCGCCGCCGATTTCTCCCGCGCATTCCCCAGACGCTCCGTCCACCTGATGGAACACTTCTGAACCGTTTCTCCGCAGGTTGGGATGCCTTCATCCCCGATATGTTTTGCAAATCCATACAGGCGGACACGGCACGCCGTGCCCCTACGAAAACAACCGGCGGTACGAAACATACTGCCTCATATAAAGGATATCATGGGAAAAATACATAAGCTTTCACAGCATGTGGCAAACTGCATCGCGGCGGGAGAGGTCGTTGAGAATCCCGCGTCGGTCGCCAAGGAGCTTTGCGAGAACGCCATCGACGCCGGTGCGACCGAGATTACCGTCTCCATGCGCGGCGGCGGCATCACCGAGCTGTCTGTCGCGGACGACGGCTGCGGCATGACCCCCGAAGACGCCGCCCTCGCGTTTCAGCGTCACGCCACCAGTAAACTCTTCACTGAAGCTGACCTCTCCGGACTCGTCACGCTGGGCTTTCGCGGCGAAGCGCTCGCCGCCATTTCCGCCGTTTCGCAGGTCACTATCGAGACGCGTACCGCCGACGCTGACGTCGGGACGCGCCTGACACTCGACTGCGGCAAGATCATCGAACGCGGAGACGCCGTTATCATGCCCGGTACCACCATCACCGTCCGCGATCTGTTCCGCAATACGCCCGCGCGGATGAAGTTCCTGCGCACCAACGCCGCCGAGGGTTCCGCCGTCGCGTCCGTCGTCGGCAAGCTCGCGCTCTCCCATCCCGAAATCCGCTTCACCTTCCTCAACGATACCCGCACCGCCTTCACCACCGACGGCCAGGGCGACCTCATGGAAACCCTCACCGCCGTCTGCGGACGTGACTTTGCACAGAACCTATTGAAGATCGATGCCGCCGACCAGGAGGGCAGCGGTCTGGAAACGCGTGTCTGGGGCTATGTCACCCCGCCGCAGGCCGCCCGTGCCTCCCGTGCGATGCAGTTTTTCTTCCTCAACGGCCGCTCCATTCAGAACCGCACGATCCTCGCCGCACTCGAGGAGGCTTATCGCGGCTTCCAGACCACCGGCAAGTTCCCCGGCTGCGTCCTCCATCTCGCACTTGACCCCGAACGCGTCGATATCAACGTCCATCCCAACAAGCTCACCGTCAAGTTTGCCAACGACAACGACGTCTTCCAGGCCGTCCACCGTGCCGTACGCGCGGCGCTTGAGCATAACACCGCCCGCCCCGCGTTCTCCTTCACCACCCATCCGCAGGCCGCAGCCATCCCGGCCATCCCCGCACCACGTCCCGACGGTGACACCAAACTGCCCGATAGCTGGGGCAAACCCGTCGCCTTCGTACCGCCGCCGCGCCCCACGCCCGTCATCACCACCCTCCCCGGCAACCAGCTCACCGCCATCCGTACCCCCAAGCCCGCACAGCCGCTGCGCATCCATGACGTCGCACCGCAGACACAGGACGCTGCCTTTGCCGCGCTCGGGGATGACGCCGTACGCACACCGCAGCCCGTACCGGAGAAGCCGCAGCCCGTACAACCCGCGTCCGACGATACGCCGCCGCGCGTACTCGGTGTGCTGTTCGGCACCTACATCGTCGTTGAGCATGGGGATGAGGCCATATTCATTGATTTCCACGCGGCACATGAGCGCATCCGGTATGACAAGCTGCTGTCGGAGTACCGTGCGGGCGGAGTCGTGTCGCAGACATTGTTGTCATCGCTTCTGCTGCCGCTGCCGCCGGAGGAATACACTGCCGTGCTCGCCAATACGGAGCTTCTGCAAAAGTGCGGACTGGAACTGGACGCGTTCGGTGAGGACACCGTCGCAATCCGTGCGCTGCCGGCAGGCGTGGAGCCGGATGAGGCTCCCGCGCTGCTGCGAGAGTTGTGCGAGAGTGTCCGTGCCGACGGTGAAACCGAGCGCGCGCTGGAAATGCTGCACTGCGTCGCGTGCCACAGCGCCGTACGCGCCGGAGATTCGCTGACGCCTGCCGAATGCGACGCGCTCGCCGTACACGTGCTCTCCGACCCGGATCTGCGTTTCTGCCCGCACGGACGGCCCGTCGCGGTGATCATGAAGAAGCGTGAGTTCATCCGGAACTTCTCGCGCGGATAGATGGGAGATCATATGGAAAAACTCGTCTGCGTCGTCGGGCCGACGGCGTCGGGGAAGACTGCGCTCGCCGTCGCTCTGGCAAAAGCGTACGGCGGGGAAATCATCTCCGCCGACTCGATGCAGCTCTACCGCGGTATGGACATCGGCACCGCCAAGCCCGACGAGGAGGAACGTGCCGGAATCCCCCACCACATGCTCGACGTTATAGACCCATCCGAGGAGTATTCCGCCGCGCGCTACGCCGAAGAAGCACGGGTATGCGTCGACGGCATCCGCGCACGGGGACATCTCCCGATCGTCGCCGGCGGGACAGGGCTGTACATCAACGCGCTGCTCGGACGCGTATGGTTTGAGCGGGAGGACGGCGACCCGGCCTATCGCGATGAACTGCGCGCCTACGCCGGGACGCATGGGAATGATGCGCTCTACCAAAAGCTCGCGGCACTCGATCCCGCGTACGCCGAAACCGTACATCCGAACAATGTCCGGCGCGTCATCCGGGGTCTGGAGATCATCCGTGTGAGCGGAAAGCCCGTCAGCGAACGGCTCACGTATGCGCGGGAAATGCCCCTCGCGTATGAGCCGGTGATCATCGGACTGTGCCCGGACAACCGCGAAACGCTCTACCGGCGCATCGACCGGCGCGTGGATGCGATGCTCGCGGCGGGTCTGTGGGACGAAGCTGCGCGGCTCCGTATCCGGTCACTCTCCGATACCGCAAAACAGGCGATCGGGTATAAGGAACTGTTCGCGTACTTTGAAGGCGCCTGTACACGGGAGGAAGCCGTCGGGCAGCTGAAACTGAACACACGGCGCTACGCCAAGCGCCAGCTCACCTGGTTCCGTGCCGACCCGCAGGTGCAGTGGATTTATTATCCGGAAGATGTTAACTTTCATTTAATTTTACAGAAATCGCGCGACATTCTGAAAACGTATGGTATAATAGAACCATAAGTATCCCGCACTGTGAATGAAAAAGGAGCTATGAACCATGTCAGGCAAGCCGCGCAGTTTACAGGATGTCTTCCTCAACGAAGCACGCAAGGAAAAAATGCAGGTGACGGTCTACCTCACCAACGGCTTCCAGCTGAAAGGGTACGTCAGAGGCTTCGACAACTTTACGGTGGTGCTTGATTCCGACGACCGCCAACAGCTCATTTATAAGCATGCGCTGTCAACCATCGCCCCTGCGCGTCCTCTCAAATATACACAGGCGGAGGATCAGGAAGAAGAATGACTTCTACGCAAAGACGCGTGCAGCGCTACATACGACAGTACGAGGATCGGCGTCTGCGAAAGAGCCGCAGACGTTTCCTTGTACTGCCTGTACGTCTGCTGTTTGGTCTGCTGTTCACGGCGGTCGGCGTCTACTTCACCGTCCAGATTTATAACGCGGTAAACATCCCCATGCAGACCGTCACGGCGCTGTCTACGACTGTCAACGACGAGCTGTCGGCGGTGGGCTACTTCGTGCGCGCGGAAACCGTCATCACCGAAAATTACACGGGGATTCTGCAGTACACCGCCGTCGACGGGGACAAGCTCTCGAAATCGGAGGTCTATGCCAACGTCTATTCCGACGCCTCCGCCGCGGAGATCACCTCCGAAATCCAGACGCTTACCGCTCGTATCCAGACGCTCGAGGCGGCGCTCGCTTTCGCCAACGCCGAAAGCACCGAAAGCGCCGACGCTGTCGGCACCGAAAATCTCGCCGCCGATATCCGCTCCTCGCTCCTTGAGGTCAATACCATCGCCGACTCGCGCGGGTATTCCCTCATGTCCGACGCTTCCGATACGCTCGAGGAGCTTATCATCAACCGTGACTTCGCCGTCGGATCCGTCGCGGACGTCGAGGCCACCATCACGCAGCTAAAAAGCCGCGTCACCCGTCTGCAGAACAGCATCGGTACCCGCGAGAGTGCCCTCTATTCTCCTCGCGCCGGCTACTTCGGCCGTACCGTCGACGGCTATGAAGCTCTCCTCACACCCTACTTCATCAGCCGCATGACCCTCGACTCCTATCTCGCACTCGATACCCTCGAGCCGGAGATTCTCCCAAACGTCGTCGGCAAGGTCGTCACCGACTTCACCTGGTACTTCGTCACCACCCTCAACCCCGACGACGCCGCCTGTCTCACCGTCGGAAAATACCTCTACCTCCAGTTCGACGCCACCGGCGACCTGCTCGTCCGTGCCAAGGTCAACGACATCCGCCGCCAGGGCGATACCGACTCCCTCGTCATCTTCGAAAGCGACCGCTGTATCGACAGCCTCATCAGCCTGCGCCGCCAGTCCGCCCGCGTCATCCTCGCCACTTATGAGGGACTGAAGGTGCCCAAGGAAGCGCTGCGTATGGATAAGGAATATAATCTCGGTGTCTACGTCATCACCGGTATGTACGCCGAGTTCAAACCGATCACCCCCGTCTATGAGACGAAGAATTACTATATCGTCAAAACCGACCCCTCCAGCACCAAATCGCTGCTTTTGTACGATGAGATCATCCTCACGGCGCGCGGACTCGAGAACAAGAAGGTCATCGCGTAGAGACAAATCCGAAATAAGAAGGCCAAACTATGGAACCCATAGCGGAAAACGTAAAACGTGTGCGCGAGCGGATCGCCGAGGCCTGCCTGCGCGCCGGACGCCCGGAAACATCTGTCACACTCGTCGCGGTGTCCAAAACCCAAAGCCCTGAGATCATCCGCCGGGCATATGACGCGGGTGTGCGCGACTTCGGAGAGAACCGCGTTCAGGAGCTTATCAAGAAGTACCCGTCCTACGACGGCGCGCGCGTCCACATGATCGGCCACCTGCAGACCAACAAGGCTGCGCTCGTCACCGGCCGCTGCGCGCTCATCCAGTCGGTCGACAGCATCCGTCTCGCGCAGACCATCGACCGTGCGGCTGAGAAGAAGGGATGTGTGCAGAACGTCCTCGCCGAGCTGAACATCGCGCGCGAAGCCGATAAGAGCGGGCTGATGCCCGAAGCGCTGGATGAATTTCTGGATCAATTTCGGGAATTTTCTCATCTGAAGCTGTGCGGATTGATGACCATCGGGCCGAAGCCGGAGAATGAACAGTCGAACCGGAAATATTTTGAAAAATGTTATCGGATTTATGTTGACAAACGCGCGAAAACATGCAATAATATTGTATTAGAGATTTTATCCATGGGCATGAGCCGGGACTACGCTGCCGCTATCGAGGAAGGCGCGACGATGGTTCGTGTCGGCACCGCCATTTTCGGGGAGCGTTTCTACCCCGCCACATAAACTTTTGGAGCGTGTGATATTATGGGATTCATCAATAATCTGATGCGCTATGTGCGCGGCGAAGACTACGAAGAAGACGAGGTCATGGAGGAAGAGGTTCCGCAAGAGGAACCTGTCCGCCGCTGGTCACCTTCGGAACGCAATGACCGTTACTCTCGTTCGGAGAAGTCCGAGCGCGCTGCCGAACGTACCGTGCGCAGCGAAGCCCGCGACTATTCCGCCAATAAGGTCGTGAATATCCATACCGTCACGCAGCTCTCTGTCGTACTCGTCAAGCCCGAGCGCTACGAGCAGGCTGCCGATGTTGCCGACCACCTCAAGGATAAGCGCACCGTCGTGCTCAACCTCGAGCAGACCAACCGCGAGATTGCCCGCCGTCTGCTCGATTTCCTCTCCGGCGTCGCCTATGCCAACGAGGGCAAAATCAAGAAGGTTGCCAACTCCACCTACATCATCACACCGTACAACGTGGATATCCAGGGAGACATCATCGACGAGCTGGAAAACAACGGGCTGTACCTGTAGCGCATAGAGAACGGAGGCCGGAAGGAACGTGCAACTTCTCGCGACCTTGATATCGCTGATTCTGCGTCTGTTCCAGGCGCTGCTGTTTATCCGCGCGATTTTGTCGTGGTTTCCGATGGACCCGGACAGCATGCTCAACCGCTTCTTTGTGTCCGTCACCGAACCGATGCTGCTGCCCGTGCGCACACTGCTGTATAAAATCCCGGCACTGCGGCGCTTCCCGTTCGATCTGTCTTTCATCGTTGTATTTCTGCTGCTGCAGCTTCTGATCGCGCTGCTGTAACACTGCTCAAGAACCAATCAACATCAATCAAGGGGCTGGAATGAAATGCTGACACCGCAGGAAATAACAGAGAAAAAATTCGATAAGGTCATGGTCTGGGGCTACGACATGAACGGCGTCGACAGCTTCCTTGAGGCGGTGGAAGCCGACTATGCGCAGCTTTATAAAGAAAATATCACCCTCAAGAGTAAGATGAAAGTGCTCGTCGCAAAGATCGACGAGTACCGCAAGGTCGACGAGTCAATGCGCAAGGCGCTGCTCAGTGCGCAGTCGATGGCCACCGATATCGTCGAGCGTGCCAAACGAGAGAGCGCGTCCCGTGAAGAAGCCGTCGAGCAGGAGGTCTCCCGCAAGCTCTCCGAGATGCAGGAGCGCATCGTCGCCGAGGAGCAGCGTCTCGAGGAGGCCAAGACCTCAGCCCAGGCGTTCATCGAGCGCATCATGTCCATGTACGCCAAGGAGCAGGAGCTGCTCACCGCCATCCGCGACCGCGAGTTCGCAGGCCGTGAGGTGCCGCGCACCGCAGCCGTCCCTCAGTCCGCACCCGCCGCGCCGGTCTATGACGACGCGGACGACTCCCTTCCCGATACCGTTTCGCTCCCGTCGTTCGATGAGCCGCCCGTACAGCCGGTTCGCAGACGCGAACAGGAACCCGCCGTACGCAGGCGTGAGCAAGATCCTTCGGTTCGGGTGCGTGAGTCCGATCCGCATGAACGCTATTATACGGATGATGAGGATGACGAGACCATCGTACTGACCCCGAAACCGCGCTTCGAGTTCAACAACCTGCAGTTCGGTGAGCAGTATAAACCGAAGAAATAAAACACAGGCGAACGCACCGAAAGAATGAACGGTACGTTCGCCTGATTTTATACAAAGCGCTTGACATGCGAACAGTTGTATGGTACAATGCCGGAAAGGGGTTGAGTTGCATGGATCTGGTGACGCGAATCCGGGCGCTGTGCCGTCAGCGGGCAATCACGCTGACGGAACTGGAGCGCGTATGCGGGTTCGGGCAGGGAGCAATCGCGAAATGGGCGTACAAGATCCCGTCGGTCGCACGTGTGGAAAAAGTGGCGGACTACTTCGGCGTGAGCGTGGACTATTTGCTCGACCGCACGGTACCGGCGCAGGACGCGTCGAAGCTGAGCGGCGCATACCTGAGCCTGGCGCGGACGGCGCAGGACTCGGGCATCGCGCCGGAGGACATCGAGCTGCTCATCGAGGCGGCACGCAGCATCCGGGATAAGAAATGACACCGAAGCTTGCTGCGCTGTACCGTAGGGTCGATGAGCTGCGGCGTCTTTGGCGTGTATCCATGTGCCCGATCGACCCGTTCCTCATCTGCGACGGGCTGCCGGACGTGACGCTGCGGGAGTTTCCGTTTGCGTCGACGAACATGAACGCGTCGCTGGTGGCGTGCGAGGACGGCGGGTTCCTGATTACCCTCAACAGCCGCCGCACCCTGCGCGAACAAGTGTTCGACTGCGCTCATGAGCTGATGCACTACGCGCTCCATCCGCGCGGCGGCATCTCCGACTCCGAATGCGAGTGGCAGGCTGACCAGGGTGCGCTCGAGCTGCTCATCCCCCGCGACGTCCTCCTGCACCGCATCGACCTGTGCCGCCCCGCTCTTACAGGCTCCAACCGCCGACGTTTCCTTTCCGCCCAGGCTGATTTTTTCGGTGTCACCGAAGCTGTCTTCCGCAGACGGCTGGAGCAAGTGCACAGTGAATCCCGCGGGGTTCACTGGTGAGATGTTGAGGAGTTCCGCTGTGACGGGGACGAGAGTCAGTGAACAACGGGGGCGCACGCTGTAACTTTTAGCGTGCGCCCCCGTTACTATTCATTCGTTCCTATCCTCCGCAGGGATCATGATTCCTGCCGGAGTGGAACGGTTTATACTATTCACTGTCTTTGACCGTGTAGTTGCCGTAGATGAGGAACTTGTTGGTAGAGCTGGTGGCTGTAAAGCCGCGGCCGGCGACGGTGACGACATAGAAGTTGTTGATTGTAAGGGAACCGCCGGCGACAAGCTCGGTCGCGGTGGACGCGTTGATCAGCCCCGGGGACGACGGAGAGAAGCACGTCGCACTGCCGATGCGCGGGAGGATCATGCCGCCGACCTCGAAGATGTAGGTCTGACCTTTCTCGATCTCGCACATGCGCCAGCCGCTCTGCACCGCGGATGTACCGGTGCCTTCGGTTGTACCGGCGCCCATCTGCTCGAGCACCTTCGCCGCGACCGCGTTAATGAACTTCTCGTCGGTCGAGAGGTCATCGTTGCGCGACTCGAACTTGGCGATGATGTCGTCGATTTCGGCGGTGTAAGCCGCGAGCTTCTGGTTGATCTCCGTGTCGAACTCGACGACACGCTTGTCGATGGTCTCGTTGACCTTTGCGATCGTGTCGGGCGCAAGGACGTCGGTTATGTAGCTCGCAGAGACGAGAGGATCGCTGCCGTTTGTTTTATACTCCGCCGCGACCGCCATGAAGCCGGCCATCAGCAGCAGCACCAGCAGTACTGAGCTGGTCGTGATGATCCATTTGCGCTTTGTCATGGGATGAACCTCCTTTAGTCTATGTACGGGAAGCGGGTGTCTGCGCTCCCCATAACCCTTTCATTCTGTGACGATATCGAAACTCACGGCCAACGCCTCGTCGACCTTCTCAATGATCCGCCTGTTCACGCTTCGCCGTTCTTTATATACGGCGTGCAGTTTGGGATATACGTCCTACTCCACGGCGATACGCGGGATCCGCGAACCGATACGCGTGACAAGCTCATACGCGATGGTTCCGCACGCCGCAGCCTGCGTATCCGGCGACAGAAATAAATCTCCGCTCCGTCCGAATACCAGCACATCGTCGCCGCGTTCCACGCCGGGCACATCCGTTACATCCAGCATACACGCATCCATGCACACGGTTCCAACCATCGGCACCGTCACACCCCGGACGCTCATCACGCCCTTGTTCGTCAGCGCGCGCGGCAGTCCGTCACCGTACCCGATCCGTACCACCGCAAGCTTCGTCGGACGCTCCGTAATAAACCGCCGCCCGTAGCTCACGCTCTCGCCAGCTTTCAGTGTCTTCACCTGTACGATCGTCGTGTGCAGCGCCATCACCGTGCGGAGGCTTTCGGGAATCTCGATCTCGAGACTCGGCGCGATGCCGTACAGCGAGATGCCCAAGCGTACCATGTTAAACTGCAACCCCTTGTATTTTAACATAGCTGCGCTGTTTTCGCAATGAGCAATTTCGATTTTAACGCCCGCGTTTGTGACTTTTTTGTAAACATTGGAAAACTTCTCCGCCTGTATCGGCGTATAAGCGTCCTTGGCGCTGTCGGCGGTTGCAAAATGCGTGAACATCCCTTCGACGTTGAGATGCGGCAGCTTTGCCATCGCGACGGCATCCCGTACTGCGGCGTCGGTGTCGCGGCAGTCCAGACCGTAGCGCGCCATGCCGGTGTCGAGCTTGATGTGTGCGCGCAGCGTCAGCCCGGTGCCTTTCAGAGCGTCGGAATAGCTCCGTGCGGCGTCGAGATCCGGCAGCGCCTGCGTCACATCCGCGCGTGCAAGCTCCGGGATGCGCTCCGGTCTCGTATAGCCGAGGATTAAAAGCGGTGTGCGGATACCGGCACGGCGGAGTTCGAGCGCTTCCTCGTCAGTCGCGATGCCGAAACAGTCGGCACCCTCGCGCTCGAGTAACTTCGCCGCCCAGACCGCACCATGCCCGTAGGCGTTCGCCTTCATCAGCGTCAGCATCTTCACATCCGACGGGATCATCTCACGGAATACGCGGTAGTTGCCGACAAGCGCCGACGCGCTCACTTCGGCGTAGGACAGAGGGGTTTCCATTTTATACATATCTCCCGTATGTTATCCCGGTTTCGCACCTTAAATGTGTCAAAAACGGTATAAGCAGTATTCCATGCATCTTCAAAAAAGGGTTTACCAGACGCGGTTGTTGTACTTCTTCGTGACCTGCGGCAGAGCGGCAATCATGTCCGAAGGCGTCATACCATACTCGCCGATCCCGTTGGCGCAGACGTCGCCCGCCGCGCCATGGAGATAGACTCCGACACTCGCCGCGAGGAACGGTTCCAGACCCTGACACAGCAGCGCACCGATGATCCCTGCGAGGACGTCGCCCGAACCGCCCTTCGCCATGCCCGGGTTGCCGGACGTGTTGACAATCACGCGTCCGTCGGGCGCGGCGGTGATCGTGCGGTGGCCTTTCAGGACGAGTACGCAGCGGTAGATCCTGGCAAACGCGCGGGCTGTCTCCAGCCGCTCGATACCGCCGGCCGGCGGGGGATTGCCGCCGGTCATACGTGCAAATTCGCCGTCGTGCGGTGTGAGGACGACCGGACGCGCAAGTCCCCGCAGCACATCCATATGCGCCGCGAGCGCGAATATACCGTCCGCGTCAACGACCGCCGGGCACTGTCCGCCGCGCAGATACGCTGCGACGAGTTCCGTCAGCGCGTCGGAACGTCCCAGCCCCGGCCCGATGACCGTCGCTTGTGAGACGCCCTGCAGCGTCAGCAGTGCCGGCAGCGCGGCGGGTGAGAAGCGTCCGGCCTTATCCTGCGGCATCCGGCGCGGCATCGCCTCCATGAACTTCGGCGCGACGATCGGGTACAGGCAGCGCGGCACCGCGCAGGTAACTAGCCCCGCGCCCATGCGGACGGCGGCGTTGGTCGTGAAACAGACGGCGCCCGGATAATCCGCGCTGCCGCCGACGACGAGCAGCCGTCCGAAGTCGGCCTTGTGCGCATCCTTCCGGCGGATCGGCATCACAGCGTCCGCGAACATGCGGTCGCCGGTGCTGAACGGCGACGGCAGTTTTGCCACCAGCTCCACCGGTACCCCGACGTTCGCCGTCAACACATGTCCGCAGTACAGTGCGCCCGGCAGTAAAAAAAGCCCCGGTTTCGGCAATGTGAACGTCACGGTAATCCCCGCGTCGAAAACGACGCCCTCCACGCGTCCGGTATCTGCCTGCACGCCTGCCGGGATGTCCACCGCCACCCTGAGCGGCGCGTTCAGACCTGTCCGCCGGTTGGCATATTCGACGGCGGTCTTCATATCCCCCTCGAGGCTTCCCCGGAAACCGATGCCGCAGATCGCCTCGACGATGCAGTCCGCGCGTGCGATGTCCTCATCGGGTACCGTGCGCACCTCGCCGTCCCAGCGTTCCCGGTTGATGCGTGTATCGTCGGAGTACTTCGCCGCATCGCCGAACGTGTAGACAACCGTCTGCCAGCCTGCTGCTTTCAGCAGCCTGGCTACAGCAAACCCGTCGCCGCCGTTGTTTCCCGCGCCGCAGAGGATCGCCGCACGGCCAGGTTTCCGCGTACGCGTGATCACATCCCTGACCGCCGCCGCCGCGTTTTCCATCAATGTCAGCGACGGCGTGCCGCGCTCGAATGTCAGACGTTCAAGCTCACGAATCTGCGCCGCTGTTGCGACCTTCATACGCCGTCTCCTTCCATCACGGTCACCGCCGCCGCGTAGTCTCCCTCATGCGTGATGCTGACAAAAAAGCGAACCGCCGCAAAGCGCTTCGCCGTATCTCCCGTCAGCCGGAACGCAGGACGTCCGTACGCATCCCACACGACCTCCAGCTCACGCAGAAGCGTCATGGACAGACCCTCGCCGGTCGCCTTCGAAAAGCTCTCCTTCGCCGCAAAGATGCCCGCCGCGCGCTCGGCTCTGCTGCCGATATGCGCCCGTTCACCCGATGTAAACAGGCGCTCATACACACGCGGACGCTCCATCAGCTTTTCGAATCGTTCCACGCGCGTGAGGTCAATTCCGAGGCCTCTCATTTCAGCATGACCTTGCGCGGCATGTAGCTGCGCATGTTCTCGACCATCTTCTCCGTCGGCTCCCACATCAGCCGGACACGGCCGTACTTCTTGGTCTCCGCAACGATGAACCAACGGTTCTGCGCGTACTTCGAAGATGTCGCGTCGATGGTCAGTGCAAACTCGCCGTTGTCGTAGTGGTGCTTATGCATATCGCTGTACGGCGCCATAATCTCGATCTCGAGCGGACGCAGCGAGATCAGACGCTTGCGGCTGCGGCGGGCAATGATTTTGTCCACGTCCAGCTCACCGTTTGTGACGATATACTCGAACTCGTAGTTGAGCGACGTAAAAAGCCGGTACGCGCCGTAGATGATACCCGCGACGAGCAGCAGGAAGAAGGACATAAACTGCTGCAGGGACTCGATGGAGGTCAAGAAGACCATACCGAAGTAGCAGACGAAAATCGTGACAAGGATGATGCCGACCTTGAGCAGCGAGGTTTTGGCATCCGGCGCTTTTTTAACGATATACTCCAGAAACGTGTCGCCCATACTGATAATACCCCCGTATTTAACGTTTCAATCTATTATAGCCCATCCGGAACGTGTTGTCAACGGGTTTTTATGAATAAAATGTCTTTCGCGCCGCGAAAACGCGCAGCGGCGGCGCAACGGGCGATTCCTGTTCATCCGTTACGCCTGCGGATTTTTTCATATGATATTTAACGATATTACCATTGCTTTTGTGGATAATATCTGATATACTGTAGGTAAGACCGAATCGGTGACTTTGCTGACCGCTTTTAGGAGGATGAGCTTCATGTCCACAATTAAGCGTGCCATTCACTTCGACTTCCACACCATGCCAGGCATCCACGACTTCAACCGTGACTGGGATCCGGAGAAGTATGCGCAGCGTCTCGCCGACGCCAACGTCACCTTCATAAACATGTTCGCGCAGTGCAACCTGGGCTTTGCCTACTACCCCACAAAGGTCGGCATTCCCTATCCCGGCATGAAGGGCGATATGTTCGGCGACCTTCTCAATGAGTGCCACAAGCGCAGCATCCGCGTCGCGGCGTACATCAACGTCGGCCTGAACCATGAGCACGCGCGGCTGCACCCCGAATGGTGCCAGGTGAACAAAGAAGGCCAGATTCTCTTCGGCGACCGCTCGAAAAACTTCTTCCGTACGATGTGCTACAACGCGTCCGGCTACCGGAAGTACCTGCTCGATACCATCCGCGAAATCTGCGCCTACCCGATCGACGGACTGTTCACAGACTGTATGGGGCTGCGTCCGTGCTACTGCACCAAGTGCACCGACGACATGCTCGCGCGCGGTATCGACCTGAACGACGAGAAGGCCGTCACCGCGTTTGCATATGAGAAGATTCTGGAAATCTCCAAGGACTTCTATGAGATCAACGGCCCCGACCGCTATCTGCACCTCAACGGCGTGCCGTATTGGGATTGCCGTCAATGGGAGAAGCACATCGAGGTCGAGTGTCTGCCGTCGGGCGGCTGGGGCTACGACACCTTTGCCAAGCAGGCTGCCTACGCGCGCAACATCCAGGACACCGTGCTGTATATGACCGGCCGCTTCCAGGCAAGCTGGGGCGACTTCGGCGGCTATAAGGGCATCCCGTCCATCGAAAACGACTGCTACGACGCCATTCTCTCCGGCTGTGAGCTGTCCGTCGGCGACCATATGCACCCCGCCGAGATTGAGGAGCGCGATATCTACCGCGATATCGGACTCATCTACGGCCGTCTGATGAAGTACGAGCCGTGGACGGATACCGCGCGCTACCTCCCCGAGATCGGTGTGCTGACTGACAACCCCGGCTATCTGCCGCTGACCTACGCGGGCGTCGCCAGGGTGCTCGGCGAGCTGAAATACAACCTCGACATTCTCAACATCGAAGATCAAACCGACTGGACGCGCTTCCCCGTACTCATCCTGCCGGACGATCTGCGGATCAGTGAAGCGCTTGCCGGAAAGCTGGGTGCGTATCTGAAAGCCGGCGGGAAGATTCTCTCGACCGGGTTCTCAGGACTCAAGCCCGACGATTCCGGCTGGGCACTTCCGGCGTGGACGTTCGGCTTCGACGGCGCCGACCCCTCCAACGCCTCCTACTTCACCTTCCGCACGCTCCCCGCGCCCGAGACCGCCGACATGCGCTGGTCGATGTATAAAGAAGGCATCCGTATGACCGCGCCTGACGCGCAGACGCTCGCGTACTACTGGAAACCCTACTTCAACCACGGCTGGGACGGTAAGCACGGCTACTACTACGCACCGCCGGAGAAGAAGACCGGCCATGCAGCAGCTGCCATTGCGGGGAATGTTGCTCACATCTGCTTCCGCGTCTTCGAGGCATACTATAATCACTCGATGAAGACCCATAAGCAGCTCGTGGAGCAGGTACTCAAAGCCTTCCTGCCGAAGAAACGTCTGTACACAGAGGGCTTCGGGTCGACCGCCCGCGTCACCGCCACCGGAAATGACGCCTACACGCTCGTCCACGCGAAGGTCACCTTCCCCGAGATCCGCGGCACCCACGGCGTCGTCGAGGAACATGTCGTACAGCCCGAGGGTTCACAGGTCGGGCTGCTCGGAGAGTATAAAGCCGCGTGCCTGCTGCCGGATGAAACCCCGCTGCCCATCGCACATGAGAACGGCTATACGATCGCGACGCTGCCGCGCTTCACGGGCTTTGCGATGGTGAGGTTCGACCGATGAATCCGTTCCTAGTGGAGAAATACTATCCCGCCGCACCGAACGCAGCCATGCCTTACGGCATCTGCTATCTGCACATGCAGACCCTCGCAACGTCCGAGGACCGCGGGGGTGCTATATAAAAACTTTGGAGATGATCGCGGAGGTGTAAATCCATGCCCCTGTTCGGCTTTCGCGGAACCGGCCCTCCCGTGCCGTTATGGGAGGCCTGACAACACAACAACAAAACATTATTATAGGAGGATTTATCCATGGCAAGAGTCTTTATTCCCGATTACGAGTACGCCGAAAGAATCAAGAAGGCTGCTGCGCTTGTCGCCAAGGCCGGGCTTGACGTCATGATCGTCAACTCCACCGAGTCCGACTACGCGGACGTGCGTTACTTCTCGCGCTTCTGGCCGCTGTTCGAGCGTGCCGGAGTCGCCATCGCCGCGAACGGTGACGCAGCCCTCATGTGCGGACCGGAGTCCCGCATCTTCGCCGCCGACCGCTCCTACATTCAGAAAATCTATCCGTCGCTCTATTACCGTGAGAGCGCGAATCCCGCCTATCCGGAGTTCAAGGGCAATACCTACTGCGACGTCTTCCGCGGCATCGGCGTCCAGGGTGAACACATCAAGATCGGCATCTCCGGCTACCTGACCACCACCGCCGTCATGATGGACGCGCTGCGCAACGACTACCCGAAAGCCGAGATCAAGATCGTCGACGAGATCATGGTCTCCCTGCGCCAGATCAAGAGCGAAAATGAGCTTGCCTGTATGCGTGAGGGCTTCCGCATCGTCGAGCTTGCGACAAAGGCCGTCATGGAGAAGCTGCGCCCCGGCGTCACCGAGCTTGCGATGGTCGGTGTGGCTCAGCAGTGCATCTACGAGAACGGCGCGGAGTATGAAGGTCTGCCGATGTATGTCTTCTCCGAGAAGTCGACGTCCCACGCGATCTCCCGTCCGGGCTACCGTGTGATCAATGAGGGCGACCTGGTACAGCTGAACCTGTCGGCGAAGGTCGACGGCTACTCTCCGTCCGTCGGCATTCCGGTGTGCGTGGGCAAGTTCACGCCCGAGAAGCGCCGCTACGTCGAGTTCTGCCTCAAGGCGCACGAGTGGACGGAGAAGAGTCTCCGCGCGGGCATCAAAGCCTCCGAGATTGCAAAGGGTTTCTACCAGCTCTTCGTCGACAACGGCTACGAGAAGAACTTCGTCTATGGCCCCTGCCACGGCACCGGCCTCATCGAAGTCGAAGCGCCGTGGATGGAGACGTCCTCGGACTATATCCTGCAGCCGAACATGACCTTCCAGGTCGACACCTTCCTGTCCGGCCCGAGCTACGGTATGCGCTGGGAGAAGGGCGTCGTCATCCGTGAGGATCACGCGGAGAGCCTCTGCGCGCCGATCGGCAAGATTTACGAGCTGTAATGTTATGAAGGGGATATCGTCGGAATAACCGGCGAAAAGCAGACGCGTTCTCAAAGCGCGTCTGCTTCCCCTTGCGGTGGTTGCGTACACGGGCGTGCGCACGTGGTATTCACGATGCTGCGGCGCACGCAGACCGCTTTCATCCGCAAAACCGACCCCCATGTCCATCATCATCTCCGGAAGCAGCGAAATCCGCGGCTTCCGTACCGATTTTAAACTGCCGGGAGGTTTTTACCTATGCGTCTTGAATACTTAATGTCCGGCGATCTGCCGCGCATCAAAGAAAAGAAGATTCCGATCGTCATCCCGATCGGCACGATTGAGTACCACGGCCCGCACTGCGCGCTCGGCTGCGATACGCTGGTGTGCCAGGGCGTCCTGGAGAAGCTCGAGGCAAAGAAGGAAATCGTCATCGCGCCGCCGGTGTGGTACGGCGTTGCAAGTTACGCCGTCGGAGGCCCGGAGAACGGCACCGTCCATATCGACGTCGACGTCTTCGAGCAATACGTTTACAACATCCTGAAGTCGATGCTCTACGGCGGCTTCAAAAACATCTACCTGCTGATCCACCACCAGTACGAGGAAGGTACCCTGATGCCGATGACGCTCGCGTGTATGAAGGCAGCGAAGAAGCTGACGATGGAGTACCTCGAGGATACGCAGGGTCAGGGCTGGTGGGGCTCCAACCGAATGGCCGGCTACTACGACAACCTGACCGACCCGTCGGAGAACCCGTTCAACTGGATCAAAACGCTGCCGGTCATGGCTCCGTCGGTGCAGCACGCGACCGGCTACGACCACGCCGGGAAGTTCGAGTCGTCCATCCTCCGCGCGCTCTATCCCAGCGCCGTCAAGATCGAGCGCCTCCCCGAGAGCGATGCCTGGTTCATTCAAAGCGCCGGCGAGTCCTCCCTCGAACTGGGTCTGCGTATGGTCAACCTCAGTGTTGAAGACTTGATGGAACGCATCAAGTAAATCATATTGTATCGAAAGTGAGGCAGCAGCCTATGGGAAAGTTACGTTTCGCAACCCTCTCCGCGATGGGCATCGCCAACGCGCATATCAAGGGTATCATCAACAATCCCGACACGGAGCTGATCGCGGTATGCGACGTCGACCCGAAACGCATCGCCGCGCAGCTTGAGCTGAACCCCGGTATCCGTACCTACTCCGACTATCGCGACGTCCTCAAGTGCGACGACATCGACGCGGTGGTTGTAACTGCACCGGACCAGTGGCACTGTGAGATGTCTGTCGCGGCGCTCAAAGCCGGGAAACATGTGCTGTGCGAGAAGCCGATGGCGCTGTCCTGGGAGGAATGTCAGAAGATGGTACAGGCGGGCCGTGAGACCGACCGCAAGTTCATGATCGGCCAGGTCTGCCGCTACGCCCCGGGTTTCGTGAAGGCGCATGAGCTGGTCAAGTCCGGCGCGATCGGCGAGCTGTTTTTCGTCGAGTCGGAGTACGCGCACGACTATTCCAAGATCCCCGGCTACGGCGGATGGCGTCTGGATCCGCGGCGTCACGGCTTTCTCGGCGGCGGCTGCCACGCGGTCGATCTGCTGCGCTGGATCGCCGGAGATCCCGTCGAAGTCTTCGCCTACGCCAACCGCAAGATGCTCTCTGACTGGCCGACCGATGACTGCACCGTCGCGATCATGAAGATGCCCGACAATGTCATCGGTAAGGTCTTCGTCTCGACCGGATGCAAGCGCAACTACACGATGCGCAGCGTCTTCTACGGCTCAAAAGGGACGATCATCTGTGACAACACCAGCCCTGAGCTGACGCTGTTCTCCACCGACAATCCCGACGGCTTCACCAAGCCGCAGGCCATCCCGATCGATGTCAACAACCACAACATGACCGCCGAAATCCGCGAGTTCACCGACTGCATCCTCAACGACAAGCCGATCAAGACGACGTCGCTGGAAGGTGCCAAGACCGTCGCGGCGGCGCTGGCTGCCGTCGAATCCTCGAAGACCGGGATGCCCGTACGCGTCAACTACGACTTCTGAACAATTCCGCAATCTCCGTATTCAGAAAACGGCGACCTCTGACAGGTCGCCGTTTTTTATTTCCGCATCAATGATGCCTTGCCGGCCTTTCGCAACCCCGCTTCCACAGAAATGCCCTTTGACACTGTGTCACGCCATTGTCTCGAGCATCTTCTCCGTCACGCGGTAGAGTGTCTGCTCCCCGTGCAGCGTTTTTTCACACTCGTCGCACATATACGCACCCATCCGCGCGACCTCGTTGCCAAAACTGCCGGCGAGGTGGGGCGTGAGGTAGACGTTCGGAAGCGTATAGAACGGATGCCCCTCCTCGGGAGGCTCGGGGAACGTCACGTCCATCACCGCCGTCCGGTCGGGATACTCGGTCAGCGCACGCACGAGATCGGCCTCGACGACCTGTGCGCCGCGGCCGGTGTTGATGAACGTCGCGGTCGGCAGCATCCGCGAGAACAGCGCGTAGTTCAGCATCCCGCGCGTCGCCTCGTTGTTCGCCAGGTGGCAGGAGATCGTCTGGCAGCTCTCGAACAGCTCAGGCAGCTGCGCACGTACCGCACCCAGTTCCTTGAGCTTCTCATCCGACGCATACGGGTCATATACCCGCACCGTGATGTCGTTGGCCCGCAGCTTTTTCGCAACCAGCGAGCCGATCATCCCCACACCGAGGATTCCGACCGACACGCTGTAGTTGCCGGGGAACTTTGAGTAATATGCGGACGCGGCGGGTTTGCCCTGAGACCGGAAGATACGCTGCGCCTGGAAAAAACCCTTGTTCGCGAGGAGAATCTCCGCGTACGCAACCTCCGCGACAGGTACGGCGTTGGCAGCCCACGCGCTGTGTACCGCGATGCCGCGTTTGATGAACGGACGCGCGAACTGCTGCACCGATCCCGCCGCGTAAAACACCGCCCGCAGCTCCGGCATGCGCGCAATCTCCTCCTCCGTCAGTGCCGGCATCCCCCATGTCGAGAAAATATACCGCACGTCCGCGAGTTTCTCAATGTCGGCCTTCGTGCAGACGGTGTCATCGAGCGCGACCAGTTTTCTCAGCCGTGCCTTTGTGGCGGCATCATAGGCATTCGGGACAGCGCGCGGACTTTCGCACAGGAACACCGCGCGCGGTAATGTGGTCATAGGTATCCCCTCCGGTTTCGTCATATTCGAATTGCTCCCTCATTATATATCAAAAACCCATCCGGCTGTCAATTGACAATATCCGCACCCGCTCGATAAAACCCGCAAACCGTCAATCTTTGCTCCTGCGGAAGTGGAGAAAGGACAGGATACCGACCGGCAGGAAGTACACGCACCAAACCTCCAGTACGATCACTCCCATCCAGTAACCGTCGCCGTCTGCCGAGAATATACCCAGCATCGGCAGCAGAAAGCAGCTCAGAAAAAATACTCCATGCCCCAGCAGCAGACCCTTCAGCCACCTGTCCGCTCGTCCCGCAGGCCGCAGCGTCAGTCCGATGAAGAAGGTCGCCAGCGCCATCATCCCGTAGCCCAGCAGGTCGTAGTTGAAGTAAAGCCCCGACCGGGAGTAGTCTAAAATCTGCCGCGCCTGCTCGCTCAGCTCCTCCAGCCTTACCGACGTCGTCTGAGCGAAGTACACCAGCAAGATCAGGACGGCATAGATGGCGGCGAACATCACCGACGCCAACGCCGCCGCCTTTCGCTCTTCGGGGCACTCCTGCGCAAACGCCGCGGTCATCAGCACAAACCCCAATGCCAGCAGCATACAGACAAAGTAGCTGCCGAAGTTAAACGGAACAAGCATACATACTGCAAACAGCAGTACTGACCCGCTGACCAGCAGCGCGCCCACCTGACCGATGGTTTTGTTCATAATACTCCTCTCATATCTCCGCTTCACCCGGGAAGCGTATATTCCAGATACCGGTCAAACTCCGTATCCACAAACGCCGGGATGATCTCCCGCGTGTCCGTGCATCCCGTCGCCGTGTAGAACATAACAGTCTCGCAGGACGGAATGCTGAGAGGAATTCCGCACGAAGCCGTACAGCATATGCTTTTTCATATATGCAATTTACCCGCGTCCTCTCATTTCACCGGAGGACGCGGGCCATGCAGGTATCCGTCAGATGGCGCTCGCGAGCAGCAGCTCCACCATGTCCATCGTCTTCGCGGCATCCGCGATCGGGCAGATCGTCTTGCCGCCGGTGAGGATGGCGTTGAAGAAGTCGATGTCCTCACTCTTGTAGCCGTAATACTGGTAGTACGCGCTGCTGTCGCACCCAAGCTCCTGCCGCGCAATCTCCAGCCCGTCGAGCTTCTCGATATTCGGCCCCAAAACGCCGGCGGCGCTGATGGAATACTGCGTCTTGCCGGTGCCGTACATGATCGTTGCGTCGCAGGCTGCGGTGCCGAAGCCTAAGTTGATAAACGCTGTCGCGCCGGGGCCGTGGATCGTGAAGTCATGGACGCGTCCGGCGCTCTGGTAGTTGGAGCGCAGCGTCCCCGTCACGCCGTTGCGGAAACGGATGACCGACGACCACGCGTTGTCCACCGGACTGTTGTGACGTCCGACGACCGTCGCGGCTTTCTCCGGCTCGGATTCGGCGAGATAGCGCACCAGGTCGACTGCGTGCACGATGTCCGTGTTGAACGCCGATGCGTAGTGCCATGCCGCCGCAATGTCCGAATACTTGATGAACAATCCGTCGACCTGCGTGATCTCGGTGACTTCCTTCAGCTTCTTAAAGACATACTGCACCAGCGGAATTGCGCGCCGGTTCATCGCCGCGCCGCAGATAACGCCCGTCGCCTCCGCCGTGCGTGCGAGGGAGTTTGCCTGGTACGCCGTGATGCCCGACGGCTTCTCCATCAGCACATTGCGCCCGGCTTTCATGCAGTCATACGCCACGCGGTAGGTCTTATCCGGCTGCACAAGCGACAGAATGCCGTCGAGCTCTTCCTCTTTGAGCATCTCAAAGTGACGCGTGTAGAGCTTTTTGAAACCGTACTTCTTCTGTGCGGCCTCAGCCTTCTCGATGTGATTGTCGCATACGGCGGTCAACTCGATCATACCGGTATCCGCGATCTCTCTAAGCGACGGAAAATGTACGCCGTTGGCGATACCGCCCGCGCCGATAACGCCGATTTTCAATGTCTTTGCCATATGAATACCTCCCGTTATTGGATTCCGTGTGAAGTTTGGTTACGGCTCGATCATGCCGGGCGCGTGACGGTGGGCCATGGACTTTGCGAAGTAGTCGTCGAGCAGCATGATGTCAAACTCCCGGATGATGTCCATCGCGGAGAACTCGTCACACTCGGACGTAATCAGCACCGCGCCGACATTGCCCGGGTCGTAGACCTTGACGCCGGAGCCGTACTTGCGGCGCGCGGCGTCAAGCTTCCCCCAGTTATAATCCAGATGTACGACAGCGTAGTCAAGGTTCGCCGTCGCGGTGAAGTAGGGGAAATAGTTGGTGCTGTGGGCGATCTTCGTGCCCAGCGGATTGACCAGCGCACACTCGTTTTGGAAGACCGCGCCGAGGAACCAGGAGCGGCAGGAGTAGGCCCAGTAGCTCTGGACAAAGTCGCCGCCGTGGTACTGTGAGCAGAAAACGAGCAGCTCGGGATGGTTCTTCATGTACTTCTCGCGAAGTTCGTCGTAGTTGAGGTCGAAGCAGATGATACCGGCGACCTTGCCAAAGTCGGTCTTGATGATCGGCGCATCCTTGCCGAACAGCATGTTGTTGACAGTGTTCTCGGTATCGACGAGGTGGTTCTTGTTATAGAAGCCGTCGATGCCGCCGGTACGGGAAATGAAAACGGTCTGATTGCGCTTGGTGCCGTCGGGGTAGATGGGGCCGTAGTTGTAGGCGATGTTGACACTGTTGTCGCGGGCGACCTTCATCAGGTGATCGCGTACACGGTCCCGGCGCAGCTCATAGTATGCGCGCTTCGCGGCTCCGTCGTGACTGGGGTAGCGGTCGAAGGCCTCGGGCAGCGCGATGAGGTCGGGTCGATCGGGCAGCACATCCGCCAGCGCACGGTCAAGATGCTCGATGGCGGTGTTCAGCGCGGCTTCGAGATCGTGACCGTCGTCCTGCGGCAGCCGCAGTGTGTTGATTGCGGACAGTTTGACATAACGTGCCATAATAAAACCTCCATTTTATCTTACCGCAGATTCTCCCGTCCTTGACAACGGGAGAGCTCTACTGTATAATAGACAAAATCGGCTTTCCCGCCGGGCTGTTTTTATGATACCTTATCCCGTCCGTTTCCCTTTATGAATACCTCCCGTTGTTTGGTTCCGTATGATGTTTGGCTACGGCTCGATCATGCCGGGTGCGTGACGGTGGGCCATGGACTTTGCGAAGTAGTCGTCAAGCAGCATGATGTCAAACTCCCGGATGATGTCCATCGCGGAGAACTCGTCACACTCGGACGTAATCAGCACCGCGCCGACGTTGCCCGGATCGTAGACCTTCACGCCGGAGCCGTACTTGCGGCGCGCGGCGTCGAGTTTCTCCCAGTTATAAGCCAGATGTACGATGGCGTAGTCGAGGTTCGCCGTCGCGGTGAAGTAGGGGAAGTAGTTGGTGCTGTGGGCAATCTTTGTGCCCAGCGGATTGACCAGCGCACACTCGTTTTGGAAGACCGCGCCGAGGAACCAGGAGCGGCAGGAGTAGGCCCAGTAGCTCTGGAGGAAGTCGCCGCCGTGGTACTGCGAGCTGAAGACAATCAGCTCGGGATGGTTCTTCATGTACTTCTCGCGAAGCTCATCGTAGTTGAGGTCGAAGCAAATGACGCCGGCGACCTTGCCGAAGTCGGTCTTGATGATCGGTGCGTCCTTGCCGAACAGCATGTTTTCGACGGTGTTCTCGGTATCGACGAGGTGGTTCTTGTTATAGAAGCCGTCGATGCCGCCGGTGCGGGAAATGAAAACGGTCTGGTTGCGCTTGGTGCCGTCTGGGTAGATGGGGCCGTAGTTATAGGCAATGTTGACGCCGTTGTCGCGGGCGACCTTCATCAGATGATCGCGCACACGGTCCCGGCGCAGCTCATAGTACGCAAGCATCGCGGCTTCGTTGTGACTTGGGTAGCGGTCGAAGGCCTCGGGCAGCGCGATGAGGTCGGGTCGATCGGGCAGAACATCCGCCAGCGCACGGTCGAGATGCTCGATGGCGGTGTTCAGCGCAGCCTCGAGATCGTGACCGTCGTCCTGCGGCAGCCGCAGCGTGTTGATCGCGGACAGTTTGACATAACGTGCCATAATATAACCTTCCTTTATCTTACCGCAGATTCTCCCGTCCCTGACAACGGAGGAATTCTACTGTATAATAGACAAAATCGACTTCCCCGCCGGGCTGTTTTTATTATACCTTATCCCGTCTGTTTCGTCAAATGCTTTTCGTACGAAAGACGCGATTGTGCAAACGGAACATACAAAAAATCAAAGGAGTCGCCTCGATGGAGCTTTCGACCGCACGCTGCGATAATATGGACAGCACCTGGAATCCGTGGCATGGCTGCCGGAAGTACGCGGCGGGCTGCCTGCACTGCTATGTCTACCGCCGCGACGGTTCAGTCGGCTGTGACGCGTCACAGGTACGCAAAACCGCGTCGTTTGACCTTGGTGTGCGCAAGGATAAAAGCGGCGCGTACGTCCTTCCGCCGGGGTCGGATGTCTGGGTGTGCATGACGTCCGACTTCTTCCTCGAGGACGCCGACAGATGGCGCGGGGAACTGTGGGACATGCTGCGCATCCGGCGCGACCTGCGGTTCCGCATCATCACCAAGCGCATCGTGCGGGCAAAGGAATGCCTGCCTGCGGACTGGGGCGATGGCTGGACGCATATTGCCTGGGGCTGCACCGCCGAGGATATGACCGCCGTACGCACACGGCTGCCGGTGTTCCTGTCGACACCGCTGCGGAACCGCTTCATCGTCTGTGAGCCGCTGCTTGAACCGCTTGACCTGACACCGTTCCTGACGTCTCAGATCAGTACGGTCGTCGTGGGCGGCGAGAGCGGAGACGACGCACGCGTGTGCGACCTCGCGTGGGCACGCGGGATCCGGGAGCAGTGCGTTCGCGCGCGGGTGCCGTTTCACTTCAAGCAGACCGGCGCGCATTTCTGCATGGACGGCGTGATACGAAACGTCCCGCGCAGGGAACAGTTCGCCCTCGCGCGGGAGCTTCTGCCGGATTACCGTCCTCACGCGTAATGCGTCTTCAGGTACTCCAGCCACTTGATATAGTACGCCTTCCCGAAATGGATACCGTCCCTCGACGCATCGGAGGGCAGGTATCCCTCCTCGTCCGCGAGCGCGGAATAGATATCGAGGTAATAGCATCCCGTATCGCGGGTCACGCCGTAGATCGTCTCGTTGTACAGCGTCACGCGTTTCAGCGTGTAGAGGTCGGCGTAGCTCGACACATACCGTCCCACCGGCGGCAGCGACATCAGGTAGATATCGGCATCCGGCTGCAGTTTGCGGATTTTCGCGACCAGCTCTTTATATCGCGCGGCGAAGTAGTCAGGGTCGTAGCCGATCTCATTGAGCCCCAGCGCAAGATACACCTTCCCATACGTCTTCTTCGCGAGCGCGTCAAGTATCGTTATCTTCGAGCCGTCGGACTGCTCGATCACCTGCTTTTTTGAGACGCCGAAGATGTTCATGCTGATCGCCGCGAAGTAGTCGGGTGTCTTGAGTCCGGTGTATGCTTTGAAAGCCGTCAGCATCGAGTCGCCGATGAAGACCGCATCGGAGAAGTAATCGTCACCGACGGCAGCGCGTGTGTAGAGATTGGGCGCCTTCGGTTTCGGGTCGACCAGCTCCGGCATCGCGCCTCCGGGAGAGCCGGGCATCTCCACCGCGTCGGAAAGCACCGTGTCGCTCCCCCTCATCCGCGTATTCAGCGCGCGGTATGAGATGTGCACCACGTCGTCGCGCAGGAACGGATGCTCCAGCAGGTATGCGCGGTACGTATAGTCGATCAGCCCGATCTTCCGTGCGAAGTCGAGCGACGCATCCCAGCGGAAGTCGCCGGAGCCGTCGCCGTTATCGCTGTCATACCCGAGCGCGCGGAGGGTCAGCGTCACATACTGCACGGCGGTCATCGGTTCATCCGCACCGCAGCGGGTCTCCGAGATGCCCGTCATGAAACCCTGGTTGTAGCAGTAGCCCACGTACGGCGCGTAGTCGGCGGATACGTCCACAAACGGCTGCGGGTACTCCTCTGCCGTCACGCGCCCGCCCATCCCGAGAAGCCGCGTCAGCATCACGGCCCCCTGCGCACGCGTCAGAGGCTGGTCGAGCGCGAAGCTGCGGCCGTTCCCGAGGAGCAGTCCCATCCTCCACAGTGTCCGCGCCTCGGCCCCGTAGCGCGGCTCATAGCGTTCATACGCTGCCGTCATGCCCGTCAGCAGCGCCGCCGTCAGCAGCAGCGCAAGCAGCCTTGCCGCAATCCTTCTCATCTTTCTCCCTACTCCCTTTCCTGACACCCCTTCGGTGCTCTCACATTATAGTGCGTTTTTACCTTTTTGTAAATACCCCGTTTCGCATTTTTATTGCCCCTCTTCCCCTTGACAAGTGGTTAAAAACACGTTATACTGTACCCGTACCCGGACTTTGAGAGCCGTTATCCGCCCTCAAAGCCCGGCTGAAAGGATTTTTTGAACCTATGCCTACGCCCATCGTCTCCATCGTCGGACGTCCGAACGTCGGGAAGTCCCTTTTGTTCAACCGGCTGGCCGGCAAGCGCCTGTCGATCGTCGAGGATACCCCCGGCGTCACGCGCGACCGGCTCTACGCTCCCATCACCTGGCGCGGACGCGAATTCCTCATTGCCGATACCGGCGGCATCGAGCCGCACACAGATGACGAAATGCTGCGCTTCATGAGACGCCAGGCACTCATCGCCATCGACGAGGCCGACGTCATCATACTCGTCACCGACCTGCGTGTCGGCGTGACCGCCTCAGATGAGGATGTCGCGGCAATGCTGCTGCGCGCAAAGAAGCCCGTCGTGCTCGCGGTCAACAAGACTGACTCTGTAGGTGACCCGCCGCCGGATTTCTACGAGTTCTACAAGCTTGGGCTCGGTGATCCGCTGCCCGTCTCCGCGCTGCACGGTCACGGCACCGGCGATCTGCTCGACGCCTGCGTGAAGGAGTTCCCGCCGGAGGACCCGCCCGAGGAACCGTCCGACGCAATCAAGGTTGCCGTCATCGGCAAGCCCAATGCCGGAAAGAGCAGTCTGATCAACTGTGTCCTCGGTTCGGAGCGCGTGATTGTCTCCGACATCGCCGGTACGACACGCGACGCGGTCGACGTGGCGCTCGAGAACGAGTACGGACGCTACCTCTTTATCGACACCGCCGGAATGAGACGGCAGGCACGCGTCGATGAGCCGATCGAGAAGTACAGCGTGATGCGCGCGATACAAGCCGTCGAGCGCGCGGACGTCTGCCTGATCATGATTGACGCGGAGGACGGCGCGACGGAGCAGGATACGAAGGTCGCCGGATTCGCGCATGAAAACGGCAAAGCCGCAATCCTCGTTGTGAACAAGTGGGACCTCATCGACAAGACCGACCGCACAATGAAGGAGTTCGAGGAGAAGGTTCGCGCGATGTTCTCGTTCATGAGCTACGCACCGGTGGTGTTCATCTCGGCGCTGACGGGTCAGCGGGTGAGTAAACTGTTCCCGCTGATCAACGAGGTAAACGAGCAGAGCATGCTGCGCATATCGACGGGCAAACTCAACGACGTCCTGCGCGACGCGGTGACGAGAGTACAGCCGCCGACAGATAAGGGACGGCGCCTGAAGGTCTACTATATCACGCAGACGGGCATCCGTCCGCCGAACTTCGTCGTGTTCTGCAACGACATTGAGCTGTTCCACTATTCCTACCGCCGCTATCTGGAGAATCGCATCCGCGAGGTCTTCGGTCTGACCGGAACCCCGGTGCGGATGGTGATTCGACAGAAGGACGACGATCAATAACGGAGGAAACTATGTTCTGGAAATACATCGTCATCGCAGCGGCGAGCTATCTCTTAGGCAGCCTGAACTTCGGCGTAATCGTCAGCCAGATAGCGCTGAATCAGGATTTGCGCACGCTCGGCTCCGGGAATGCCGGGACAACCAACGCGCTGCGCGTGATGGGTCCGAAGCTCGCGTCGCTGGTGTTCGTCGGCGACATCCTCAAGGGCTTCGCCGCCGCGTTTATCGGGCGCTGGATGGGTCAGGAGGGCGAGCTCGTCGCGTTCTTCTTCGTCATTCTCGGGCATGTCTACCCGCTCTACTTCGGCTTCCGCGGCGGCAAGGGCATTCTCACGATGGCGGCGGTGCTGCTGGTGTTCGACTGGCGCATCTGCCTGATCTCTGCCTTTATCTTCGCCATCATTGTCTCGCTGTCCAGACTCGTCTCGCTCGGATCGATCACCGCCGCGCTGCTTGTGCCGATCAACATGTATATCTTCCATCCCGACCCCTGGTGGTTCACCCTTGTTGCCGTCATTCTCAGCCTGGGCGTCGTGTGGCTCCACCGCAAGAACATCCGCCGCCTGATTGACGGTACAGAATCGCGGTCATCGTTTAAGAAAAAACCGAAAGAATAACAAAACACGTCCCTTCCCGTTGAGGAAGGGACGTGTTTTGTTGTGTTCCCATCATGTCCGCCGCAGGCCATACAGCCGCATGATCGGAGCAGATTTCCCCGAGGATGTCGTTGACCTTGCGTTCGGTATACTGCCCCGCGCAAACTCCTCCGCGACACGCCGCAGAATCACGACCTTCCTCTTCCGTGATCTCGGGTTCCGCTCAAATCTCTCCTAAACGTATGTGCTTATTTACGTGTCTTCTGAATATTCTGCTCGTAGTCCTTCACAACCGGCAGCCACTCCGCGCCGCCGGGCATGTTCTCCTTCTCGCACAGATAATCCCAGACGATGCCGAACGGGAAAGTCTTATATTCCTCGGTCAGCCCCAGACGTGCGGTGGTATCTCCGGCAGCCTCGGCTGTCTTCAGGTCGGCGACCGGCTCGAGCAGCGCTTTTAAGAGCGCTTTCTTCGTATTGCGCGCGCCGATGACCCATGCCGCCACGCGGTTGATCGATCCATCAAAGTAGTCGAGCGCGATGTTTGTCCGGCTCAGGCAGTCGGAGCGTATCAGTTCATGGAAGATCGCCTGCAGCTCGTCGTCGAAGGTCACGACGTGGTCGGAGTCCCAGCGCACCGGACGGCTGACATGCAGCAGCAGCTCTTTCAGGAAAACAAAGCACGCGGTCAGCTTCGCGGAAACCGTCTCGGTCGGATGGAAGTGGCCCGTGTCGAGCGTCAGCAGTACCTCGGGATGCTGCGCGGCGTAGGCCAGATAAAACTCATGGCTGCCGACGACGTAGCTCTCGCTGCCGATGCCGAACAGCTTGCTCTCGACGGCATCCTTCATGTGGTCGCAGTGGTTCGCGTAGATCTCGTTGAGCGCGTCGAACAGACGCAACCGCGGTCCCAGCGTGTCAATCGGACGCTCCTTGCAGCCGTCGGCGATCCACAGGTTGTTGACGCAGCACTTCCCCGTACGCTGACCCAAATACTCCGCGATCTCGCGGCAGCGCTTGGCGTGCTCGATCCAGTAGCGGCGAATCCCGTCGTCCGCACTCGCGAGCGTGTAACCTGACGCGCTCATCGGATGGGAGAAACAGGTGGGGTTGAAGTCCAGGCCGATGTTTTTCCCGACTGCCCAGTCCGCCCAGTTGCTGAAATGCGCGGACGTAATGGCGTCGCGCTCGACAGCCTTTCCGGCCTCAAGGTAGAACGCGTGGATGTTGACCTTGTTTTCGCCCGGGATCAGACTCAGCGCGCAGTCGAGATCGGCGCGCAGCTCGTCGGGTGTGCGCGCACGTCCCGGATACTCACCGGTTGACATAATGCCGCCGGTCAGGCCCGTCTCGAGACCTTCAAAGCCCCGGACGTCGTCGCCCTGCCAGCAGTGGAGGGAAACCGGCGTCGTGAGCGTCTTTGCAATCGCCGCGTCCGTGTCGACGCCGATCGCCGCGTAGCGTTCCTTCGCATAAGTGTATGCGGTATGGATGTCCATATGGTTCCTCCGTAATGAGATGTGTGATGTGGGTGGCACGGCCGTAGGTCGTTCCCGCCGCGTTTAATTCAGCATGACCTGGCCGCCGGTAACGGGCAGCGCCTGTCCGGTCTCGTACTGCTGCTCGATGAGGTAGTAGATCGCGCGCACGACGTCCGTTGTCTGGCAGCCGCGGTTCATCGGCACCTTCGCCTCGTAGAATCTCTTGACCTCCGCGACCGTCGTCGCACCGGGTACCTTGCCGGACTTCAGGTACTGTACAAACAGTCCCTTCTCCGGGTCGCACCACAGCGGACCGTCGAGGAAGTTGCCGGGGCAGATCGCGTTCACCTTGATGCCGTGTTCGCACAGCTCCAGCGCGAAGCTCTGCACCAGCCCGATGCCGCCGAACTTCGAACCCGCGTAGGCAAAGTTCTTGTTTGAGCCCTCAAGACCCGACTTCGAGTTGATCTGGATGATGTCGAAGGTCTTGCCCGGATTGAATGCCCGCTCACGCTTCATCACACGCGACACGTACTTCGATCCGAGGAAAAACGCCGTGTAGTTGATTTTCGTCGACAGCTCGAAATTCTCGAGCGTCATCGCTTCGAGGTCGCCCGCGCGGACAATGCCGGCGTTGGAGACGAAGACGTCGATGCCGCCGTACGCGAGCGCGGTCCTGCACGCCATCGCGTCGACCTGCGCCTCGTCGCCGACGTTCACGCCGACTGCCATCGCCGCGCCCACGCCGTACTTCGCGCACAGCTCATCGGCAAGTGTCTGTGCGCCCGGAACGTTCAGGTCAGCCGCCACAACATACGCGCCGTTTGCGGCAAGCTCCTCCGCGATGCCGCGGCCGAAGCCCTGTGCCGCACCCGTCACGACTGCGACCTTGCCCGTAAGCCGTCCGCCGTTCACCGCGCCGACCGCCACACCCTTGCGGTAGCGCTCGACCTCCCAGTTTTCAATCGCGTCCACAAGCGCGTCCGGCATCGGCTTGCCGCCGCCGAACACCTCCGCGCACGCCGCCACCGCCGCCGCACTCTCAAAGAGCATCGCGGCATTCTTCGCGTCCTTCGGATTCTCGCCCGTCACAAAGACACCCAAACCCTGCACGCCGATGATTCTTGGAAGCGGCAGCGACGCAGCTTTCAGCGCGTCATCCGCGTCAGCTTCGATGAACAATGTCCGCGCGCCGCAGTAGACCAGATGGTCGGGTGTGAAGGTGGTGTAGACCTTTTCGAACGCGTCACGGCTCTCAACCGCCCGCGCAATGCCCTTTGTACGCGTGAAGGTCACGGTACCGCCGGTCAGTCCGCGGATAGCCGGCGCGATCGACGCCGCGCGCGGGATGTCGAAATCGTCAAGCTGCGTGTCGTCCCACACCGGGAACTCGCCGCACGCCGCGAGTTTCTCCTCCATATACTTCCAGGCCGCATCCACCGCCTCGACACTATCGCCGCCGGTGAAGACACCGTGGTTCTCAAGGAAGATGTACGCCGGAGTCTTCCCGTGTGCCTGCTCAAATGCCTCGGACGCCGCTTTCACGACGGTCGAGAGGTAGTAGCCCGGCATCGTCGGCTCAATCCAGATTGCACAGTCGGAAAAGAGCTGCTCAAAAACCTTCCTGCCGTCCTTTCCGCAGACTAACCCCCCCACGACGGTCGGATGCAGATGCAGCACATACGCGTCGGGAATGAGGTTGTGCAGCAACGCCTCGACGGACGGACGCTTCTTCTCCTCACCCGGGCAGCGCGCATCGAGCATGTCGGCGAGTACCTGCGCCTCACGGGTATCGGGATCTGCGCTGTAGGTATGCTCAAAGATTGCGTTCAGGCGCGCGCGCGACAGCTTCACAAAGCCCTCCGGCTCAATCGTCGCAAGCTTCATGCCCGACGCCTTCACCCACAGATACTGCGCGTCCTTATACGACGTGTTGCCGCCTCCCGCCAGGACGTAATCGGGATTCCTCCCGTAGCGGTTGGACATTTCTGTCAGCGCTTGTAATGACATAGTAATGGCACTTCCTTATACGGTCGTTTATTCGATGATCTTCCGGTATCTTCCGTAGGCATCTTCCCACAACGCGCGCTCATGCGGCTCGTAGACCGTGATCGGGAACGAGCGTTTCACACACGCGCGTGCTTCGTCGATGCTCTTAAACTCGCCTGCCGCGAAAAGCTGCACCAGCACATTGCCGGCTGCCGTCGCTTCGATCGGTCCGGCGACGACGGTGCGCCCGGTGGCATTGGCGGTACACTCGCATAAGAGCGTATCCTGTACGCCGCCGCCGATGATGTGCAGCGTATCGATCTTTCGCCCGGTCAGACGCTCGAGGTCGTCAAGCGCCACACGGTACTTCATCGCGAGCGACTCGGTGATGAGCCGCGAGATGTCGCCGCGGAAGTCCGGGGCGGGCTGTCCGGTACGCGCGAGGTACGCCGCAATCTTCTCCGGCATCTGACCGGGCCGCGCAAATTCCGGATAGTCCGGGTCGATGAAGCGCGTGAGGGGTTTTGCCTGCACGGTCAGCGCGTCGATCTCCTTAAAGCTGATCGGCCCCGACTCGCGAATCCATGCGCGGCGCGTTTCCTGCATCAGCCATAAGCCGATGATGTTTTTGAGGAAACGCGTTGTATGGTTCACGCCTCCCTCGTTTGTGAAGTTTGCGTCAAACGCCGCGTCGTTGATAAACGGCTCGGGCAGCTCCAGACCCAGAAGCGACCACGTACCGCAGGAAAGGTACGCCCAGTTGTCACCGCCGTCGGTCGGTACGGCCGCGACCGCCGCCGCGGTATCGTGTCCTGTCGTTGCGACGATGTCGAGCGGCTGTACGCCCAGCTCCTCGCAAATCGCCGGGGTCAGGCGTCCGACAGTCGTGCCGGGGTCAACGATCTCACGCAGCAGATGCGTCGGAATCCCGAGACGGTCGCACAGCGCGGTGTCCCAGGTACGCTTGCGGGCATTGAGAAGCTGCGAGGTCGAGGCGATCGAGTATTCGCTGACTCTGGCGCCGGAGAGGAAGAAGTTGATGAGGTCAGGGGTAAATAACAGGCTGTCGGCCGCCGTGAGCAGTTCGGGAGAGCGTGTGGCGAGGTAATAGACCTGGAAGATGGTGTTGAGATCCATTGTCTGGATCCCGGTCGAGGCGTAGATATCGCGCGCGGGAACCTTGGCGAACACCTCGGCGGGCATCGGGATATTGCGGGCATCGCGGTAGTGGACGGGGTTGTCGACGAGCCGGCCGGACTTCGTGACCAGGCCGAAGTCGACGCCCCAGGTATCGACGCCGAGGGAGTCAAACGCGGTACCTGTGAGATTTGCCTTGGAGATGCCGGTTTTGATCTCGTGGATCAGTCGCGGGAAGTCCCAGTAGAAGGTATTCCCGAGCATGACGGGGTCGTTGGAGAAGCGGTGCAGCTCGCTGAGCGTGAGGCGGCTGCCGTCATAAGCTCCGGCGATGGCGCGGCCGGAGGACGCGCCCAAGTCGAACGCGAGGACGTTTTTCATGGATGAACCTCCTGAACGTTTCATTCGCAAGGCGGGCATTTGCTCCCGCCGGTATGTCGCGGGTACCGGGAACGGGATATCAGGCGAAGATCAAATCCACCCCGGCGCTGCGGATGGCGTCGGCCCAGCCGTCGGGGAACGGGCCGTCGGTGATGAGCTTATCGATATCGTCGAGGGTGGCGGTGGTGGTGAACCCGACGCGGCTGCACTTGGTGTGGTCGCAGAGAAAGATTCGTGACCGCGCGCGCCGCAGCATAACACGCCGCAGCTCGCTCTCCTCCTCGGAGGAGTCGGACAGCCCGATCGCGGGATCAAATCCCTTGCAGGAGAAAAAGAGGTGGTCGGCGAAATAGGAGCCGATGACATTCTCCGCCGCGCGTCCGATGTAGGAGCGGTTTTTATGGCGCAGCACGCCGCCGGTCGAGATGACGGTGATGTCGGGGTTGTCGGCAAACTCGGATATGATGCGCTCGGCATTGGTGATGACGGTGAGGCCGGGCTTGTTCTTGATGTGCCGGGCAACATAGAGCGCGGAGGTAGAGGCGTCGAGCATGACGGTCTCGCCGGGACGCACGAGCTTCGCAGCGGTGATTCCGATACGGTCCTTCCCCTGCGTATTGATGCCCTCGCGGATGCGCAGCGGGGTCTCAACAAGGCTGTCGTCCGGGAGCAGCGCGCCGCCGTGGGTGCGCACGAGCAAACCCTGACGCTCCAGCAGCTTCAGGTCGCGGCGGATTGTCTCCTCCGTGACCTCGAAGCGTGCGGCAATGTCCGGGACCGACAGGCTCTTCTTGACGCCTAACAGAGCCATTATTTCACTTTGCCGTTCTATCGCAAACATGGTTCCTCAAACCTTTCCGAGGAAAATCGCGGGAAAACTGCCGTAGGAAAACATCTTTTGAACATCGGCGGGATGCGGGCATCCCGCCCTGCGCGTGATATCCGACCGTTCCGTCCGGTCACCGCTGCAGCCTGCGGCCGATCTCCGCAAAGTGCGCGGTGCGGTCGGCAAGCTCCGGGTAACACCCGATCGTCTCCAGCGAGAACAGCCGCGGATGCGTATTCTCGCTGCCGATGAGTGCCCACGCCGCGTCCACCAGATTCGCAAACTCCGGCGAGCGCATCGCGTCGCACACGAACTTCTGACGTGGACTGTTGATGTCCTCGCCGCTGATCTGGAACAGCCCGTACCGGTCGCACAGCTTCCGCAGCCGCACAAGCTGCGCGGATGTGTTGCGCGACGGCATGTACGTCACCGCGCGGAATCCCAGCTCCGATAAAAGCGGTATCAGCTCGTCGAGGTAGCTGTCCTCAAACTCCTGCGCACGCTTGTCGCCCGTCACCGAATCGCCGACGTCGCCGAGATAGGCGTACGCCGATACCGCGCCGACTTCCTCGGAGAGCGCCAGCACATCCCGCACATCCGGGCATTCGTCCGTCGCGGGGATGTAGAAACGCGACACAAACTCCGCTTTCAGAAGTCCCAGCAGGTCATAGTCGTAGTGCGGGTTCGCGGCGTCGGAGAGATAGCCCGCAGCCTTTTCAGACAGCTTCAGCCCGAGTGTGCTGGTCAGAAACGCGGTCATCGCCGTCCCGCACCCGACCTTCGCGATCAGATTCTTCGCGAGTGCGAAGAGGATGTGCCGCTCGGTGACAGAGCCGCCCTCTGCCGCCTTCGACAGCGGCAGCACGTCGCGGTCATAGTCGAGCGCAACACCGTGCGGCGCGAAAATACCCGCGAGCGTCACGGTCATCTTCCGGTTGCGCTCACCGCGTGCCCTGCGGATCGGCTTGAGGAAGTCATCCACGCGGTCGAAGCGGTCGTGCGGGATTGCGTGCAGCGCCATGTAGACGATGTCGTTCTGGTCGGGGTTGTTGATTCTTCTCCCCGCAACCGGCGTGTCCCTGAAGTCCACGCGCAGCTCGACGCCGCAGGTCACCGGGAAGTGCGCGATATGTCCGGCTTCGATGAACTCCCGGCAGCCGGAGATGCTGTCGTGATCCATGATGCCGGCAGTTGCGAGTCCCGCCTCGCGCGCAAACCACACCGCCGCGCTGGGCGAGTACGGTGAGAATGAGTAGCAGGTGTGGATGTGGTTGTTGATGTTCTCAAAGTCAGTCTGTATTTGTGTTGGTTTGTGTTGATTTGTGAGCGCGGCCAGATTCCGCAGACGCGCGGCGGCAGTCGGCGCTGATAGCTGCTCCAGGATGGTTTTGGTGTCCGCCATCGTCATATACCTCCCCGCAATGGGTGTTTGTTCACTCAGTGCACAGGTCTGAAAGCATTATACACGAAAAAAATCTGTTTGTCCAGTCCTTAAAGAAATATTCTTCCGAAAATGTCCGAACGTGTTGACTTTGCTTCGTAAGTGTGATATAATGACCCCGCTGAAAATACGCGGGAGATTCATTTTATCCCGCCGTTTCGTTTTGCGTACAAACTTCCTTCACATAACCGATCATCTCATTTTATGGAGGTATTTTATGAAAACAAAGGCCGTCCGTCTCTACGGACAAAATGACCTGAGGCTTGAGGAGTTTGAGCTGCCGCAGATCCGCGACGACGAAATCCTCGCCCATATCATCACCGACAGCATCTGCATGTCGTCCTACAAGGCGACCATCCAGGGCGCCAACCACAAGCGCGTACCCAAAAACGTCGCCGAAAACCCCATCATCATCGGCCATGAGTTCTGCGGCGAGATCGTCGAAGTCGGCAAGAAGTGGGCCGACTCCTTCAAGCCCGGCGATAAGTTCTCCATCCAGCCCGCGCTCAACCATCCCGATGATCCCTACTCCTCCCCCGGCTACTCCTTCCCCTACATCGGCGGTGCCGCTACCTATGTCATCATTCCGAACGTTGTCATGGAGCTCGGCTGCCTGCTGCCCTACTCCGGTGAGGCGTTCTATCTCGGTTCCCTCTCCGAGCCGATGAGCTGCATCGTCGGCACCTATCACGCGATGTACCACACCCGCGCGGGTGAGTACATCCATGACATGGGCATTAAAGAAGGCGGCAAGCTGGCTCTGTTCGCGGCGGCGGGCCCGATGGGACTCGGATTCATCGACTACGCGCTCCACTGCGACCGTAAGCCCTCCCTCATCGTCGTCACCGACATCGACCAGGCTCGGCTCGACCGCGCGATGGGTATTTACACCGTCGAGGAAGCCGCGCGCCAAGGCATCAAGCTCATCTACGTCAACACCGCAACTGTCGAAGACGCGACGGCGTATATGAAGGAACTGTCCGGCGGTGGGTTCGACGACATCATGTGCTGCGCGCCGGTGCGCCAGGTAGTGGAACTTGCCGACAGCGTGCTCGCGCATGACGGCTGCCTGAACTTCTTCGCCGGCCCGTCCAAGACCGACTTCTCCGCAATGATCAACTTCTACAATGTCCACTACCTCTCCACTCATTTCGTCGGCACCTCCGGCGGCAGCACCAACGATATGCGCGAGAGCCTTGAGATGATGTCCAACGGCACCATCAACCCCTCCAGCATGATCACCCACATCGGCGGTCTGGGCTGCGTGCCTGAGACAACGAAAAACCTCCCGTCCATCCCCGGCGGCAAGAAGCTCATCTACACCAACATCGACATGGATCTGACCGCCATCGACGACTTCGCCGAAAAGGGCAAGACCGATCCCTTCTTCGCCGGACTCGCCGAAATCTGCGCGCGCCACAACAACCTCTGGAACGCAGAAGCCGAGAAATACCTGCTCGCCAACAAGTAATTCACCAATATCGGAGGATTTTTAGATATGGCAACACCTGTCATTATGCCGCGTCAGGGCCAGTCCGTCGAGAGCTGCATCCTCGCAAAATGGGCCAAGAAGGTCGGAGATACCGTCGCCGTCGGCGATCTGCTGTTCTCTTACGAGACCGATAAGGCGGGCTTCGAAGAGGAAGCCAAGGTCGCCGGTACGCTGCTGGCCACCTTCTTCGAGGAAGGCGACGATGTCCCCTGCCTCGTGAACGTCTGCGTCATCGGTGAAGCCGGTGAGGATACCGCCGCGTTCGCGCCGGACGGTACAGCCGCCGCGCCCGCCGCTGAGGCTGCTCCCGCTGCAGAAGCGCCGAAGGCTGACGCTCCCGTCGCCGCCGTCGCCGCGGCGCCCAATGAGAACGTCTTCGCGTCTCCGCGCGCCCGTGCAGCCGCCGACCGCGCCGGTGTGGATATCCGTCTCGCCGCCGCCACAGGTCCCAACGGCCGCGTGATCGAGCGTGATGTCGACGCCCTCCGCGCTGCCGTCGGACGTCTTCCGAAGCATGAGGAAGTTCCGGTCGCCGCTGAAGCTCCCAAGGCTGAAGCCGCCGTTCCGGCCGCCGCGTTCGAAGATGTCAAAGTCCCGAACATTCGCAAGGTCATCGCAAAGACCATGCATGCGTCGCTGTCCGAGATGGCGCAGCTCACCTACAATACCTCCTTTGACGCCACCGGCCTGCTGAGCTACCGCGCGAAGATCAAGGCGAGCATGGAGCGTCTGGGGCTTGAGAACATCACGCTCAACGACCTGATCCTGTTCGTCGTCTCCCGTACGCTGATGATGCCGGAGCATAAGGATCTCAACGCCAATTTCCTCGGCGGCGATACGCTGCGTTACTTCAAGAACGTCAACCTGGGCGTCGCGGTCGACACGCCGCGCGGCTTGATGGTTCCGACGATCTTTGACGCGAACCTGAAGTCCCTCAACGAGATCTGCGCCGAAGTCAAGTCCCTCGCGAAGCTCTGCAAGGGCGGCGCGATCAACCCCGACCTCCTGAAGGGCGGCAGCTTCACCGTCTCGAACCTGGGCAGCTTGGGCATCGAAAGCTTTACGCCCGTCATCAACCCGCCGCAGACCGCAATCCTCGGTGTCGATACGATCTCCCCGAAGGTCCGCGCCGCGAAGGACGGCAGCATCGAGCTGTACCAGAGCATGGGCCTGTCGCTGACCTGCGACCACCGCGTCATCGACGGTACCCCCGCCGCGAAGTTCCTCAAGGACCTCGTCATCAACCTCGAGAACTTCGAAGTACTGCTGGCGAGATAAGGAGAGACTATTAATGATTTATGATCTGATTGTCATCGGCGGCGGCCCCGCCGGATATGTCGCGGCAGGGCGCGCGGGTCGCGCGGGTCTCTCCGTCCTGCTCGTCGAGAAGCGCTCTCTCGGCGGTGTGTGCCTCAACGAAGGCTGCATCCCGTCCAAAGCGCTCCTGAACTCCGCAAAGCTCTATGAGCATGCCGTCCACTCCGAGAAGTACGGCGTCACCGTCACCGGTGCGGTACTCGACCACGCGAAGGTCGTCGCGCGCAAGGCGAAGGTTGTGAAGCAGCTTGTCTCCGGCGTCGGCGGACAGATGAAGGCCAACCACGTCACCGTCGTGAACGGTGAGGCGGTTCTCGACAAAAAGACTGCCGAGGGGTTCCCGGTCAAGGTCGGCGCGGATACCTACGTCGCGACGCGGCTGCTGATCGCGTCCGGTTCCGTACCGGTCGTCCCGCCGATCCCCGGCGTGAAGGAAGGTCTTGAGGCCGGCTACGTCATGACCAACCGCGAGATCCTCGACATGACCACCGTCCCCGCGAACCTGTGCATCGTCGGCGGCGGCATCATCGGTCTGGAGATGGCAAGCTATTTTAACGTCGCGGGTTCCCGTGTGACCGTTGTCGAAATGCTCGACCACATCGCCGGCCCCACCGACGCGGAAATCTCCGCGATTCTTCTCAAGGAGTACCAGAAAAAGGGCATCGATTTCCGGCTCGGCGCGAAGGTTGTCGGCGTGGACAAGGGCTCCGTCAGCTACGAGAAGGACGGCAAGATTGAGAGCGTCCCGGCGGACGTGATCCTGATGAGCATCGGCCGTCGTGCGAACACGAAGGGTCTCAACGCAGAAGCTCTGGGCATCGAGATGGATCGCGGCGCAATCGTCACCGACCGCCACGGCCAGACCAATGTCGCGGGCGTCTGGGCGGCGGGCGATGTCAACGGCAAGTCCATGCTCGCGCACACCGCGTACCGTGAGGCTGAGGTCTGCGTCAACAACATCCTCGGCCGCCGCGACGTTATGCGCTACAATGCCATCCCGTCGGTCATCTACACCAACCCCGAGGTCGCCGGTATCGGCGAGACCGAGGAGACCGCCAAGCAGAAGGGGATCGACTACGTCTGCAAGAAGCTGTCGATGCGCTACGCCGGACGCTTCGTCGCGGAAAACGAGGGCGGCGACGGTCTGTGCAAGGTGCTCGTGGACAAGAAGGCCAATCGCGTCATCGGTATCCACATGATCGGCAACAGCTCCTCGGAGATCATCTGGGGCGCGTCCGCGCTCATCGAGACCGAGCTGCGCATCGAGGATATCAAAGAGCTGGTCTTCCCGCATCCGACCGTCTCCGAGATCATCCGCGAGACGATCTTCGAGTTCTAAAACAGGTTCCTGTATACGGACGATTTGTGATCGTCCGCTTCCCGCCGCTTATCTTCACATTTGCGTATTAAATACCATAAGGAGTGTCATATAATGCCTAAGTCCCAATTTGTGGATCCGAACTTCCTGCGCAGCCCGGGCTTCATCTCCTTCACCGACATCCCCGTCAACCAGTATAAGAAAACCATAGCCGATGAGCGCGCCAACTACACCGACGAGCAGCTCATGAACGTCTACGCCGACATGGTCTTCTGCCGTGAGTACGAGACCATGATCAACCTCATTAAGACCACCAGCGAGTATAACGGCGTTGCATACTCCCACCCCGGCCCCGCCCACCTCTCAATGGGTCAGGAAGCCTCCGCCGTCGGTCAGGCGCTCGTCCTCGACACCGACGACTACTCCTTCGGTTCCCACCGTTCCCACGGTGAAGTCCTCGCGCGCGGCCTGTCCGCCATCCGCAAGCTGCCCAACGACCGGCTGCTCGAGATCATGAAGACCTATAACGACGGCGTCATCTACAAAATCATCGAAAAGGAATTCAAGAACGTCACCGACACCAAACTCTTCGCCACCTACTTCTTCCTCTACGGCGCAATGGCTGAAATGTTTGCCCGTGAGACCGGCTTCCAGAAAGGCCTCGGCGGCTCGATGCACGCGTTCTTCACCCCCTTCGGCATCTATCCGAACAACGCCATCGTCGGCGGTTCCGCGGATATCGCGGTCGGTGCAGCTCTTTATAAGCGCATCAACCGTCAGCCCGGTATCGTGATTGCCAACATCGGCGACGGCGCGCTCGGCTGCGGTCCCGTCTGGGAAGCGCTGTGCATGGCCACGATGGATCAGTACAAACAGCTCTGGGAGGGCGACATGAAGGGCGGCCTGCCATTCCTGTTCAATATCTTCAACAACCAGTACGGCATGGGCGGCCAGACCCGCGGCGAGACCATGGGCTATGACTTCCCCGCGCGCCTCGGCGCCGGCATCACCCCCAACCAGATGCTCTCCGAGCGTGTCGACGGCTACAACCCCCTCGCCGTTGCCGACGCCACGCTGCGTCAGAAGCAGGCTATCCTTGAGCGCCGCGGTCCCGCAATGCTCGATGTCGTCACCTACCGCTTCGCCGGTCACTCCCCGTCCGACTCCTCCTCCTATCGTGAAAAAGCCGAGGTCGAAGCTTGGCAGGAGCATGATCCGCTGCTCACCTACCGCAAGGCTCTCATCGAGGCCGGTCTCGCCAAGGACAGCAAGTTCGAAGATATTCTCGCCAAGACGAAGGACGAGCTGACTCACATCCTCAAGATAGCTACCGACGTTGAAATCTCCCCGCGTATGAACCTGATCGCCAACCCCAACCAGATCGGCGACCTGATGTTCTCCAATCAGAAGATCGCCGCGATGCGCGACGCACAGCCGGACGTCCTGGGCCCGAAGGAGAGCTCTCCGCGTGTTCAGCAGATCGCCAAGAAAGAGCGCTTCGGCATCGGCGCCGACGGCAAGCCCGTCTCAAAGAACAAGGTGTTCAACATCCGCGACGGTATCTTCGAGTCCATCATCGACAAGTACTATGAGGATCCGACCCTCATCAGCTACGGCGAAGACGTCCGTGACTGGGGCGGCGCGTTCGCGGTTTACCGCGGCCTGACCGAAGTCATCCCGTATCACCGTCTGTTCAACTCCCCGATCTCCGAAGGCGCGATCGTCGGCGCGGCCACCGGTTACGCGATGGCAGGCGGACGTGTGATCGGCGAAATCATGTACTGCGACTTCCTCGGCCGCTGCGGCGACGAGCTGTTCAACCAGCTTCCGAAGTGGCAGGCGATGAGCGCCGGCTCCCTCAAGATGCCGGTCATCATCCGCGTGTCTGTCGGCTCCAAGTACGGCGCACAGCACTCTCAGGACTGGACGTCCCTCTGCGGACACATCCCGGGTCTGAAGGTCTGCTTCCCGGCCACTCCGTACGACGCCAAGGGACTGATGGCTTCTGCCCTTGAGGGCACCGATCCGGTCATCTTCTTCGAGAGCCAGCGCATTTACGACATGGGAGAGCTGTTCCATGAGGGCGGCGTGCCGACCGAGAAATACTATATCGAGATCGGCGAACCGGATGTCAAGCGCGTCGGTAAGGATGTTACAATCCTGTCCATCGGCTCGACACTGTACCGCGCGGTCAAGGCTGCCGATATGCTGAAGGAAAAGTACAACCTCGAGGCAGAACTCATCGACGCACGCTCCATCAACCCGTTCAACTACGACAAGGTCATCGAGAGCGTCAAGAAGACCGGCCGCATCCTGCTGACGTCCGACGCGTGCGAGCGCGGCTCGTTCCTGAAGGATATGGCACAGTCGATCTCCGAGCTGGCGTTTGACTATCTGGACGCCCCGCCCGTCGTCGTCGGCGCGCGCAACTGGATCACTCCGGCACACGAAATCGAAGACTTCTTCTTCCCGCAGCCCGAGTGGATGCTCGATGCGATCAACGAAAAGATCCTGCCGCTGCCCGGTCACGTTGCCACCGCGAACTTCACCGCGAATGAGCAGCTTCGCCGTGCGCGCGAAGGCGTGTAAGCTTTCGTCCGTATCCTGAAAAAACGGGCAGCCTACAAGGTTGTCCGTTTTTTATCGCTTTTTCTGTGAAGGATTGCTCTATGCAAAAAGCCGGAAAACCTGTAAAATGTACACATACCGAACATACCCGGAGGTTTTTATGAGGGCAGCGAAGAATCAGAACATCCCGGCTGCGTGCGTACAAGCGCTGTACTGGGCAATGATCGCGGCGTTTTTCGGTTTTTTCACCGCGTTCCTCCTCGAGAACGGCTACTCCGACGTCCAGGTCGGCTGGATTTCCACGATCATCTACCTCGTCTCGACGCTCCTCGGCTCGCTGACCGGCTACATCACCGACATGCTGATCCCGGCGAAGAAGCTGCTGATCCTGTCGTTTCTTTTCAGCATCCCTTTTGTCATCCTTGTTCCGCTGACGGTCGGTTCCTTCCCGTTGGTACTCGGGTGCATCATCATCGTATCGGTACTGCAAATCCTGATGTGCGGCGTGGTGGATGCATGGATCATGCGCATTCGGGAGAAACACACCGAGCTGTCCTATCCGCTGACACGCAGTGCCGGATCGCTGGTCTACGCGATTGCGGCATACGGCGTAGGTCTCTTGATCGCGCGGTTTGGCTATGCGTATGCGTTCGGCGCAAACATCGTATTCCTGCTGGCGACGGTCGTCGCGATGCTGTTTCTGGAGAACGTCCCGGTACAGGGACGGCGTGAGACCGATGAAAAGCCGCTGAGCTTCTGGAAAGCGCTGTCGGGGCTCGCCCGCTGCAGGGAGTATGTGATCTATGTCGCGGCGATGATTCTGTACTTCTACGGGATGCGGCTGACGCTGGTGTTCCAGCCGAACCTGATCTTCGCCGTGGGCGGCACCTCGGCGGATGTCGGCGCTGCGTGCGCGATCGCAGCGGTGTTCGAGATTCCGTTCGTCTTAATGATGACGCGCGCGGACAAGTTTGCCAAGCCCGAGATGTGTTTCTTCTCGCTGCTCATCGGCGCGTGCAAAGGGCTGATGATGCTGCTGTTCCCGACGGTCGGCGCGTACCTCGGCGCGCAGGTGTTTCAGGCGGTCTCCTACGGTTTCCAGATCTCGTTCTCGCTGTACTACATCCAGCGCGTCACCCCGCCGCATCTGTATGCCACGGCCATCATGGTCTACACAACAGCCAACATGGGCATCTCCTGTATGCTCGCCGCACTGACCGGCGGGTATATGTTCGAGGTTTCGGACACACTGCTGCTCAGCGCAAGCTCTGTGACAATGGTGCTCGCGGCGGCGGTGTTCGCGCTGACATTTGTAAAGCGCCGCAGTGCACAGTGACCGCTTCATGCGAAGAAGGCTTCCTTTTTGATCAAAGGGAGCCTTCTTTTCTATTCGTGTATTCTCAGGGAACAGGATATTCTTCTTTCACGGCACGCTGTTAATGCCCGTTCGCGGCAGCCACAGAATCGCTGTTCTTACAGTATCCCCCGCTCTTTCAATATGCCCGCCATCCGTTCGACACGCGCGTCCCACGAGCAGGCCTTCGCGTATGCGATGCGCTTGTCCCGACGCTCCGGCGTATCATGCTTCAGCGCGTCTTCGACCGCTTTGATAAATCCGTCGGCGTCGGCGGCGATGTTGACCGCGTCCGCGAAGTCCCGTACCTGCACCGGTTCCGGCGTGCTCACCACAGGCTTCCCCGTCGCCAGATACTCATAGAACTTCAGCGGACTGACATCTCTCGACAGATTTCCCGAACGGAACGGGTTCAGACATACGTCAAACCGCGCCAGATACCCCGGCAGCTCACTCTGCGGCTTCAATCCCAGCAACCGTACGTTCGGCAGATAGCGGATCAGTCCCACGTCCGCGTCCGGATGCTCGCGGCCAATGAACACCAGCGTGCAGTCGGGCCGCGCCTCCGCAAGCTTCCTCAGCAGCGGATAGTCGATGCACTCCTGCAGCACGCCGATGAATCCCAGCACCGGCCCCATTATGTCCGCCAGTTCCGCCGGAACCTCCCGCGTGTCCTGCGCTTGCGAGAACATCTCGTAGTTTGCGCCGTTGGGCGCCATATATGTATGCGCATTGAACGGCCGGAGCCGGTCATACAGCCCCTGCGCCGTCGTGAACACCGCGTCGCACTTCCCCGCCAGCTCCTCCTCCATCGCGTCCACAAGCTCTGGGTTGATCTGTCCCTTGTATCCCGAGTGGCGGTCCACACAGTGGTAGACCTTCGCCGCGCACTTGATCTTCCCGCACAGGTCCGCGTGACCCGGCAGGTACATCCACAGCACCGCGCCCGCGTAGCCGTGTTCGCGCTGCTTACGGCGCACATACCGCGCCAGCATCGCCATGTTGATGCGGTTGATTAGACGGTACCGGTTCCCCAATGGCAGCACCGGCGGCATCGCGCACACCGTGATGTTCCCCTGCGGCTTCTTCTCGTCGCGCCGCCACGCCGTCAGACGCGGCCACAGCGTCCGATCCTTCAGCGGCGCCAGCCAGGACACCGGCGGGTCGAAGTACAGCACCTCGCACCCCGGCAGCCGCTTCATGATCTCCTGCTTGCTCGTCGGATACGGATACCAGTTGGAGCTTGAAATGCAGATGATCTGGTTCATACGGCCCCCTACTGCGCGTCCAGCAGCCCCGTCAGCTTGGTTGCAAACGTGCTCGTGTTCGCCGCGAAGATGTTGTTGATGATGATGATGTCGTCGATCTCATGCTCTTTGACAAACTCCTGGATACTTCCGGTAAAATAGCGCTCGTCGATGATGTGGACATTCGCGTAGTTGGGAATCAGGTACGGCGCGAAGGCATTGCCGTAGCTCTCCTTTAATACCAGCGCGTTCTTGCCGTTCGGGTTCTCCTCGTTTCTGATGTCAATACGCGGGCAGTCGCCGTGGAGGAAGACTCCGTAGGCATTGCTGCCCTTCGCGTACTCCGCCAGCACCGACGACAGATCCCCCTTCGTCGCGCCTTTCTCCCAGCGGTAAGTCGTCGTCTTCACCGGGATGTAGCAGTACTCCACCGTGTCGAGGTTGCTGAGCAGCCGTGCGTCGTTCGTACTTGCGGCAAGCGTCCCCTTGAAGCCCGTGATTGTGTTCTTCTCGTAGTCAGCGTAGGGAATCGGCGCAAAGCCGGCCTCTTTCGCGAACGCCGTGTACGCGTAGTATGCCCCCAGCCCCGTCCAGTGGTGGTCGGTATTGAAGTAGATATATTCCGCACGGTGCTCCTCGAGCACTGAGTACGCGTCGACCGAAATCACCTTCGCGTCAAGCGCGCCGTAGATCGCCTCGATGTTCTCATGCTCGTCGGCGGAGTAGTCGGCGTATTTTTCCGGCAGATAGAACGCGATGCTCGTCGGCACCACGATGCTGAACACCCGGCAATCGGCAAACCTCTTCGCGTAGGCGGAGATAACGTCCGCGTAGAGGTACTTCTGCTTCTCCGAGCCTCCGAATATTTCGAATGCGCGGTCGGCGCAGATAATCACCGCACCGCTGCGTTCGGCCACCGCGTCATCCGGGACGGTCGTGGTCGGCTCGGTAGCGGCAGTGGTGGTCGGTTCGGTCGTCGTCATCGGCGGTACGCCGTGCGTCACGGATGTCGACGGCGGCTCCGCCGCGCCGGACGGCTCCGTCGGATCGGATGTCGGACGCGTGGTGACGGCGGGCGCTGTCGGCACGGTTGCGGCAGTCGTCGCTTTCCCCGTGGTCGGCTTGGTCAGTGCGCTCGTGTCGCCCACAATGCGGATGTCGTCGGGCCGTACGCCGGTCAGATTTTCGATCTTCGACGTCAGCCGGACAAAGCCGTCGCGGAAGGGAAAGGTATCGGCATAGTACAGCTCGAAGTCCCGCGTCCAGGTGCCGTCAAACAGCGCCTCCCAAGAGAACGCCGGTCGCTGCGCCAGCTCCCGCTTCTCTGCCTCGGACACCGTCGCCTTCGGTAAGAGAATCGCCAGTGCCCCGAACACAATCAGAAGCAGCGTACAGACTCCGCATAACACCAGCAGCAGCAGCCGGTACACCCGTTTTTTTCGATACCACGCCATACTTTTCTCCTCAATCAGAACCGGAAATACAGGAACGGGTTATAGCTCTCTCCGACAAGCATCGCCGTACACACGACCAGCAGAATCACACAGACGGCGATCTCCAGTGCAATCAACGCGGCGGGTGCATAAAAACGGGTACCCTTCGTCGTCAGAAGCTCCCGGATACGCGGCGCAATGGGCAGGCATCCGATGATCGCTGCGGGGATGAAGAAGATGTAGTTCATCAGCCGCGTTACCGACAGCGAGTCGAGCGCGCCCGGGTTTCCGATACCGAACATCCGCCCCAGCACCGTCCACATACTCGAAAGGTCGGTGAAATAGAACAGCACCCATCCGATCAGCACCACCAGTATAAGGTACAGATGCGAGAACAGCCTCGGAATCCGCTCAAGCCATTTCCTCAGGAACAGCCGCTCCAGCGAGATGAAGAGACCGAACCATAAGCCCCACAGGATGAAGTTCCATGACGCGCCGTGCCACAGACCGGTCAGAAACCAGACAACGAGGTAGTTTAAGTACACATGCCGCCGGTTGCCGCCGAGCGGGATGTAGATATAGTCGCGAAAGAACGCTCCGAGGGAGATATGCCAGCGCCGCCAGAACTCCGACACGCTGCGCGAGATGTACGGATAGTTGAAGTTCTCGAAGTAGTGAAAGCCGAAAATGCGCCCGAGTCCGATGGCCATATCGGAGTAGCCGGAGAAGTCGAAGTAAATCTGCAATGCGAAGAAGATGACGCCGCACCAGGCCCCCGCCGTCGTCAGCGCGGACAAATTGCCGTCGAGGAACTGCCCCGCGAGCTTTCCGGCGGTGTTGGCGAGGATGACCTTCTTCCCCAGTCCCACGCAGAAGCGGAAGATGCCGTACGCAGCTTCCTCCGGGGTCGTCACACGGTCTTCAATCTCCCGCGCGACTTCCGAATAGCGTACAATCGGCCCGGCGACGAGCTGCGGGTACATCGTCAGGTACATCAGATAGTCGGGGTATCTTCTCTGCGCCTTGATGTCTCCGCGGTAGACATCGATGACGTAGGTCAGCGTCTGGAAGGTATAGAACGAAATTCCTAAAGGCAGCGCGAACGACGGCACGGCGATGCTCGTACCGAGCAGTGCGTTGAGGTTGCTGACGAGGAAGGCGCCGTACTTGACCGACGCGAGCAGCCCCAGGTTGACCGTGACCGACATGGCCAGCGCAAGCTTCGCCATAACGGTTCCGCGCCCGGTCTCGATCGCCCGCGCACAGGTGTAATCGAGAAGCGCTGTCAGTATTAAAACGAATACCCACAGCGGCTCACCCCATGCGTAGAAGAACAAAGAAAAGACCATCAATACAAGATTTCGGGTCTTGATATTTTTGCAGAAAAAGTATATAATAAGATTTAGCGGTAAAAAAAGATATAAAAATACGAGACTGGCGAAAATCAAATCGTCCGCTCTCCCTCAAAGCCGCGCGCCGGGGCGCTTTCGCTTGCGTTATGTGAACAGTATACCATATCTGATGCAAATTTTTGGTTACAGTTCTATTACATTTTATTACAATTTGGTTACACGCTGATATTCCCGCCGGAATATACAGCGAGGATAACCTGTCTGGGAGGACATGCCATGAGAATCGAAAACTGGTACGGCGGGCAGATGCGCACCTTCACGCTCGACGGCCGCCGGACGATCGTCGTGACGCCGGAGAAAGCGCGTGAGGGAAACCCGTGGGTCTGGCGCATGGAGTTTTTCGGTGCGTTTGCGTCGGTCGACGCCGACCTGCTCAAAAAGGGCTTCATCGTCGCCTACCACAGCGCGTCGAACATGTACGGCTGCCCGGAGTCCATCGCGATACTCGGATGGTTCCAGGACTACATGGAGCGGACGTACGGCGTATCGGAGAAGCCGGCGCTGTTCGGTTTTTCACGCGGCGGACTGTACGCGGTCAACTACGCATTGACCTATCCCGACCGCGTGGGCGCGATCTATCTGGACGCACCGGTACTCGACTTCCGCTCGTGGCCCGGCTGCGGACGCGGTTATGATCAGGAATGGCGCGATTGCCTGGCATGTTATCATTTGACGGAAGAAAACGCGAGAATGTTTCATCAGACGCCGCTCGACCGCGCGGAAGAACTGGCAGCACTGCGCATCCCGCTGATCGTCGTCGCAGGAGAGTCCGACCGGGTGGTACCGGTCTCCGAAAACCTCGACCCGTTCGAACGGCGCTATCGGAATGCCGGCGGGCAGATCGCCGTCATCCGCAAGCCGTCGTGCGACCACCATCCGCACAGCCTCACCGACCCGTCTGCCGTCAGCGCGTTCCTTCTGCGTGCGCTGGGATATCAGTCCTGAATTTTGAAAGGAGTGCCTTTTATGCCGAAACTCACCGCCGTCTCCACCTCCTCCGCGCCCTCCGCGATCGGTCCGTATTCCCAGGCTGTCGCCGCGAACGGCTTTCTCTACGTCTCCGGACAGATTCCGCTCGACCCCGTGACCGGCAAGATTGCCGAGGGCGGCATCGAAGCGCAGGCGCATCAGTCATTGAAGAACGTCAGCGCGATTCTCAACGCCGCCGGACTGACCTGCGCCGACGTCGTTAAAACAACCGTGCTGCTGACCGACATAAACGACTTCGCGGCGGTCAACGCGGTCTACGCTCAGTATTTTACACAGTCCCCGATGCCTGCACGCGCGGCCTTCGCGGTGAAAGCACTGCCGAAAGGTGCGGCAATCGAGATCGAAGCCGTGGCCGCACTGTAAGTTCCGCAGCCTTTTCCAACACAAATCCCTCTGTCCTGCGGACATACCCGCAGTCGGAGGGATTTACTTGATACATCGTCTCAGCGTCTTCATGCTCGCGCTGCTGCGGATGGCGATCCACGGCTGCGAATAACAAAAAGCCCCCGGACACCACATCCGGGGGCTTTCAATCCTGATCTCTTACAGCGCGGCTTTTGCAAGCTCGACAAGCTTAGCGAACGCGGCACGATCGGAGACTGCGAGCTCCGCGAGCATCTTGCGGTTCATGACAATGCCGGCTTTCTTCAGACCGTTCATGAAGCGGGAGTAGTTCATCCCGTTCATCTTGCATGCGGCGGAGATGCGGGTAATCCACAGGCGGCGGAAGTCGCGCTTCTTCAGGCGGCGGCCGATGTACGCGTACTTCAGCGACTTCATGACCGCCTGGTTTGCGGTCTTAAACAGCTTGGACTTCGAGCCGAAGTAGCCCTTGGCAAGTTTCAGAACATGATTTCTTCTTTTGCGCGTCATGATCGCGCCTTTTACTCTGGCCATATCTTCTCGGAACACGCACATAGCATCCGCGCGGTCCCTTACTCCTTTCATTTATAAGCGAGGGGTATCTGCCCTTTACGCGTAGGGGATGAGCTTCTTGATGTTTTTCTCGATGCAGTCGGCAACATAAGCGCTGCGGCGCAGGGCTCTCTTACGCTTGGTGCTGCGCTTGGTGAGGATATGACGGCGGTTCTGGTGCGAATACTTCACGCGGCCGTTTTTGGTCACGGAAAATCGCTTGGACGCACCGCTGTGCGTTTTAATCTTGGACATGACTTCGGTTCTCCTTTGTTTGATAAATGAAGCGGGGACGGGTTACACAGACCCCGCGGTTCGCGCAGGATTCAGGCTTTCGACTTCTCCTCGGCGGGTGCCGCGTCCGGCTTCTCGGCCTTCTCGGGCTTTTTCTTCTCGTCGGACTTCGGGGCGGGCTTCGGCGCCAGGAACAACAGCATCTGACGTCCCTCAAGCTTGGGGGATCTTTCCACTACGGCGACATCTTCGCAGTCCGAGGCAAACTTTAGCACCAGCTCCTGTCCCAGTGACGTATGCGCCATCTCTCTGCCGCGGAAGCGGACCGATACCTTGACCTTGTCCCCGTCCATGAGAAATTTCTTGGCGCGGTTCAGCTTGACGTTGTAGTCGTGAATTCCGATGCCGATCCCGAGCTGAACTTCTTTCGTCTCGACGATACGCTGATTCTTGCGCGCTTCTTTCTCGCGCTTCTGCTGCTCAAAACGGAACTTGCCGTAGTCCATGACCTTACACACCGGTGGCACCGCCTGCGGCGCGATCTTCACCAGATCCAGCCCCCGGTTATATGCCACGCGCATTGCGTTCTGGACGGGCATTACTCCGAGCTGAGCGCCGTCCACGTCGATCAACCGGACCTCGCGGTCACGGATTTCCTCGTTTGTCTGATGCTTTGTGTTACTGATGTCCAAACACCGCCTTTTCGTATTTCAAGATGAAAAAAACGCCTTGCGGCGTTCTGATCGTTTCCGCGCATACTCCGTCCCTTTCGGGTGCGTGCCGCGCGTTTACGTATCAACCCCGTCGCTTCGCTGAGGGTGGGCGCATGAAGCGCCGCTTCTTTGTACTTGTGTAGTATAGCACGTTTCCTTTAGTTTGTCAAGCCTTTTCCAAGGATTTCGAAAACTTTTCTGTTGGTTTGTCAATGATATGTTACACCGAAACGCAAAAAATTAAAGAGAGTCGTTTTAGGAGAATTCCAGTTAAGAGGCCGCATAGGGAAGTTGTTGTATTTACGGAGATGAACAGCAAGCTGAGCCTTGAAATCATTGAAAGAATAAAAGGTATGT